>Ga0190270_10000050_pt1 | contig 56805 bp, 49 predicted proteins | sample Popmic320T_FD_133748 | JGI IMG/M metagenome (GOLD analysis project Ga0190270, IMG submission 133748) | Populus adjacent soil microbial communities from riparian zone of Weber River, Utah, USA - 320 T | ecosystem: Environmental > Terrestrial > Soil > Riparian zone | place: USA: Utah | collected...
CACTGCAAGGCGAATAAGCCGGCGTAAATTGATGGCATTGACCACTGCGAGTGTAAAAAACATCGTGTAACGCAGCGCTTCGCCCACTTGAATTTCGCGAATTTGGGTTTTGACACACCCTCCTGCGGTCACCGCACTCCATACGCCGGTGCGTTAGCGCGTGCCGAGCGCCGAGCCGCTGTCGAGAGCCACGCGCGCGCGCTGGACGACCGCGGCGCGGGTGAGGATCGGGTAGGGGTTCACCATCTCGTCGTTCTCGTTGACCGCGAAATGGAGATGCGGCGGCGTGTACTTCGCGTTGCCGGTGTTGCCGACATAGCCGAGGAGATCGCCGCTGCGCACTTCCATCCCTTCGTAGAGGCCGGGCGCCCAGCGGTCGAGGTGGGCGTAGTAGAACGACGCGCCGTCCTCGTTGGTGAGCCAGAGGCAGTTGCCGCCTTTCGGCTGTTCGCCGATGTAGCTGATGACGCCGTTCGTCACCGCGACGATGGCCGTGCCTTTCGGCGCAAAGATGTCGATCCCTTTGTGCTTGCGGCGGCCGCCGTCACGCGCGGCGTGCCAGCTGTCGTCGAGGTCGCGCGGTTTCACGCCGACCACCGGCATCTGCAGGGCGTTTCCGTTCAAAGGGGAGAAGAGCGAGTTTGCACGCGCCGCAAAGGCGCTGTCGCGCGTCTTCTTCGAATCCGCGGTGGCCGCGACGGGCTTCTTCTGCACCGCGGCACGCGCCGTCTGCCGGTTGAGATCGGCGCTGAGCTGCGCGATCAACTGACTGAAGTCGTCATCCTCGGAGAGAGGCGCAGGGGCAGTGGCAACGACCGTGGTCGTCGTCGAGCAGGCGGTGAAGAGCAGCAGAGAGCCAAGCAGCGCCATCAGCCTGCCGACCCACCCATTACGCACGCGAAGCGATGTCATGCCGCGACCTTTTTCCGTTGGCTTTACCGGGGACGAACTACGCCGGCGAGTTTACGGGGGGCGGACGAGCTTGTAAAGCTTATTGGAAGATTGCGGCCGCGACGTCTTCGATGCGGCGAACCGGAACGACGTCCACGTCGGCGCGGATCTCGGCCGCGTTCGACTGCGGCACGATCACCTTCCGGAACCCGAGCGCCGCCGCTTCGCGCGCGCGAAGATCGGGCTGTGAGACGCTGCGGATCTCGCCGAGCAGGCCGACTTCCCCGAAGAGGGCGACGTTGTGCGGGATCACCAGGTTGCGCTGCGAGGAGAGCACGGCCGCGATGACGCCGAGGTCGAGCGCCGGCTCGTCGATCTGCAGGCCTCCCGCGACGTTGACGTAGATGTCGTGCTGCACGAACGAGCCCGCTCCCTTCCGCTCCAGCACCGCCAGCAGCAGCGAGACCCGGTTTGCATCGATGCCCATGGCCATCCGCCGCGGCGACGGGAAGTGCGTCGGCGACACGAGCGCCTGGACCTCGATCAGCAGCGGCCGCGTTCCCTCGACCGCGGCGAGGATGGCCGACCCGGGCGACTGGCTGCGCTGCGAAATCAGCGCGGCGGACGGATTCGGCACCTCGTCCAGCCCATGCTCGTGCATCTCGAAGATCGCCACCTCGTTCGCCGGGCCGAAGCGGTTCTTGTACGCGCGGACGACGCGGTAGTTCTGAAACTTCTCCCCTTCGAAGTAGAGGACGGTGTCGACGATGTGCTCGAGCGTCTTCGGGCCGGCGATCGTCCCTTCCTTGGTGATGTGCCCGATGAGGAACACCGGGATCGAGAGCCGTTTCGCCGCCGACATCAGCACGCCCGCCGAATCGCGCACCTGCCCGACCGAACCGGGCATGGACTGATTCGACGACGTGTGCACCGTCTGGATCGAGTCGACGATCACCGCCACCGGCCGCATCTTCTCGACCTCAGCCAGGATGCGCTCCACCGAGGTCTCGGTATAGAGGCGGATGTTCTCGCTGGTCGTCTCCAGGCGCCGGGCGCGCATCGCGATCTGCCGCGGCGATTCCTCGCCCGAGACGTAGAGCACCATCCCGCCGCGCGCGAGCTGTTCCGCCACCTGCAGCAGCAGCGTCGACTTGCCGATCCCCGGCTCGCCGCCGACGAGCGTCACCGCCCCGATCACCAGCCCGCCGCCGAGCACCCGGTCGAGCGCGGCGATGCGCGTGGAGACGCGCGGTGCGGCATCGAAGTCGACCGCGTTGATCGGCATCGGCGCCGACCCGCCGCTCATCGCCGTCGCCGGCACGCCCGTGACCGCCGGTGTGTCCTCCTGCGCGTACGAGTTCCAGGCATTGCAGTCGGGGCAGCGCCCCAGCCACTTCGACGCCTGCGCGCCGCACTCGGTACAGGAGAAGATGATCGCTTTCTTGGCCAAGGAGACGATTGTAACAATGGGGCGGGAGCGCTCTACGGGACGTAGAGCCCTCCCCTGTACATCACGGCTCCACCGGCAGCTCGTCCAGCCCCCAATTCTTCAACCCGTAGTTCACGCCGTGCACGACGCCGCTGCCCGTGGCCACGGTGAGCTTGCGCGTGCGGACGTCCTCCCGCCACCGCTCGAGGGCGTTGTCGGCGACCGCGTTCGCGATCAGCACCCGCACATCGTGCTCCGAAATCCCCGGATGCATTTTCGCGCGCACCTGCTCGCCGACCGATTTCCGGATGCCTCCGTTCTGCACGTGGATGTCGAACGTGAGCGCGAGTCCGAGCTCGCTCGTCAGGCCGTACTCTTTCGCCGTCTTCAACGCCGGCTGAAAGTACGCCGCATCGACGCGCGCCTGCTGCAACTGCTGGCCGAGGGGCGTCTCGCCAAGCTTCGCGAAGCCGCTCTTGAACGGCTCCGCGAGGTTCACCTTCTGCGAGCCCGTGCTGACGGAGTCGGACCAGGCCAGCTGTTTCTCCCACGGCTCCTTCAGGATCGCCAGGAGCTCGTCCGTGCCGTCGCCGAAGCAATTGCGCACCAGGTCCGCATCCTGCGCGCACGCGTCGGCGATGATCTTCGAGAGCTCGCCCCCCTTGAGGGTGAAGCCGATGATGCCCCAGGTCACGCCTGCACCGTCGAAGTTCCCCTGCGCGAGCGTGAAGCCGTGGCCTTCGAACGTCGAGGTGAGGCCGAGGCAGCGGTCGCGGATGGCGGGGACGGGAAGGCTGGTGGCCGCGGTCCAGGTGACGTCGTCGACGCTCCCGGTCGCGGCCATGCCGTGCTGCTGCTGAAAGGCGTTCACCGCGTTGACGGTGCCGCCGCCGTATGCGCCGTCGACGCCTCGCGTGTCGAAACCTGCGTCGCTGAGCTTCTGCTGGAGCGTGCGGATGCTCTCGCCGTGAGCACCGGGGCCGAAAAGAAGTCGCGTCATGCCCCTAATTTACGCCGGATTCGTCATTTCGCCACGCGTATCGCGCTGCATCTCGCGCTTCACCCGCTCCGGAGCGTACCCGCGCCCGAGCAGCACGTACAACTTCGCCAGCGCCGCCTCGGCGGTCATGTCGAAGCCGCTGATGACCCCCGCGCGAGCGAGCGCGGAGCCGGTGGCGTATTCATGCAGGTCGACGGTGCCGGAGAGGCATTGCGTGCAGTCGACGATCACCACGCCCCGCGCCGTTGCTTCGTGGAGTGCCTCGATGAACGCGCGATCCTGGTCGGGTCCGTTGCCGACGCCGTACGCTTCCAGCACGAGCCCTTGCAGGGGCGGACGGAGCACGTTGCGCACGAGCTCCGGCGAGATCCCGGGAAAGAGCCGCAACGCGCTGACCACGGGGCGCTTCAGCTCCGGCACCGCGATCTTCTTCGCGCCGCGCCCGGGCCGCACGAGGTCCCAGTTCACCTCGATGTCGATGCCGACCGTGCCGAGCGGCGGGAAGTTGGGCGAATCGAAGGCCGCGAAGCCGTCCGCGCTCACCTTCGTCGACCGGCAGCCGCGCAGCAGCTTCCCTCCGAAGTAGAGGCAGACCTCGGGGATCGCGTAGTTCGCGGCCAGCATCAGCGACGTGATGAGGTTCTCGCGTGCGTCGTTGCGGATCTCGCAGAGCGGGATCTGCGAGCCGGTGACGATGACCGGCTTCCGGATGCCGCCCAGGAGAAAGGGGAGGGCGGAGGCGGTGTAGGCCATCGTGTCGGTGCCGTGCAGCACCACGAACCCGTCGTAGCGGTCGTAGTTCGTTTCGACGTCGCGCGCGATCTTCACCCACTCCGCCGGCGTCATGTTCGACGAGTCGAGCAGCGGCCCGTACTCGTGGATCGTGTACGCCGGCATCGACTCGTGCCGCAGCTCCGGCATGTGCGACATCTGCGTCTGGAGGTACCCGGACGCCGGCACATAGCCGCTCCGCGTCCGCTTCATGCCGATCGTGCCGCCGGTGTAGATGATGTAGACGCGCTTGCGCATAAGAGCCGCGCGATAATACCCGTCATGCCGAAAAAGACGCTGGAGTCGCTGGAGCTGGAGTTGCGCGATTACGCGATGACGTTCCCGGAGACCACGGAGGACCATCCGTGGGGCCACCGGGCGATCAAGGTGAAGGGAAAGTCGTTCCTCTTCCTCGGCGGCGACAAGGACGTGAAGGAGCTCAGCCTCTCGTTGAAGCTCCCGAGCTCACGGGACATCGCACTCGACCTCCCGTTCGCCGAGCCCACCGGCTACGGCCTCGGCAAAAGCGGCTGGGTCTCGGCACGCTTCTCGAAGGTCGCGGACGTGCCGGTGGACATGATCAAGGCCTGGATCGGCGAGAGCTATCGGGCCATCGCGCCGAAGAAGCTGGTCAAGACGCTGGAGTAGGCGTGCGGCTCGCTACGTCGAGCGCGTGAAGACCTGCCGGTGGCTGGCCTGGTACGCCTGCGTACGCACGATCTCGCGCACGCCTCGTGGATCCTTCACCGAGGTGAGGACGTAGCGCGGCGTGTTCTTGTCGGAGGAGATCAGCGTCACGTTCCCGATCCCCAGCATCCGGTCGACGAAGCTCTGCACGAACTGCGAGTCGTCGACGTAGCGGAGGTCGATCTCATCCACCGTCTTCGAGAAAATGCCCTGCTCGATCAGCACGCGCTGGGTCGTGACCGTATACATCGTGCTGCGCAGCCGCAGCCACGCCACGAGCAGCACTGCGATCTGGATGAGGATGAGAATTGCCGTGGCGATGTAGCCGAAGGTCTTCATGTCGTTCTGGCGCGTGAGGTCCGGCATCGAGCTCGCGAAGAAGATCACGAACAGCGGCAGCCCGATCAGCACGGCCACGATCCCGAAGTAATGCGGCATCAGCAGGGTAGGCGAGGGTGTCCCGTGCCACAGCGTCTCCTCTTTCGCGGCCGACATCGGCGGCGGCTCCATCGGCGTGTTCCCGGCAGGCGAGGGGCGGCCGCAATGCGGACAGGCAGGAGCGAGGGTGGAGACGTCGCGTCCGCAGTCGGGACAGGCAATGACCGGCATGCACGCGATTGTAATGGCGAGTTGCGGTCTTACGTCTGAGCGGGGTGTAAACTCAGCTCACCGAGCGGTCCAACCATGGGCGTCCTGGCTACTGAAATAGAAGCGACGTACGAGGTACTCGCCAAGCTCGGCGAGGGTGGGATGGGCGCGGTCTACAAGGTCCGTCACCGCTTCTTCGACGAGATTCGCATCATCAAGGTGATGCAGGCGCAGCTCGAGCTGCTCCCGGAACTGAAGGAGCGCTTCCTCGGCGAAGCCAAACGGGGCAAGCAGCTCCGCCACCCCAACCTCGCGGAAGTCATCGACTTCAGCATCGCCGCCGACGGCACCTCGTACATCGTCATGGAGTACATCGAGGGGATCAACCTGCGCGAGCTGATGGCACGGAACGGCGGCCCGCTCGATTACAAGGTCGTGATCCCGATCGCGGAGCAGGCGCTCGCGGCCCTCGGGTTCCTGCACAGCAGGAAGTTCGTGCACCGCGACATCTCGCCCGACAACCTGATGCTCACCGACGTCGACGGGACGCAGCGCGTCAAGCTGATCGACCTCGGCATCGCCAAGTCGCTCGAATCGACGCGGCAGCTCACCATGGTCGGCAAGTTCGTCGGCAAGGTGAGCTACGCATCGCCGGAGCAGTTCGGCGGCGAGGTCGACGCGCGCAGCGATCTCTACTCGTTCGGAGTGCTGCTGTACGAGCTGCTCACCGGCGCGAAACCGATCGGCGGCAATGACTACGTCTCGATCATCGCAGGCCACCTGAACCACCCGCCGCGCACGTTCAACGAGACCGATCCGCAAGCGCGCATCCCGATCGAAGTTCGCGCCGCCGTGCTGAAGGCGCTGAAGAAACGCCGCGAGGATCGCTACCAGACCGCGGAGGAGTTCGCGGCCGCGTTGCGGGCGACGCTCACACCGTCTGAACAGAGGACGCTGGACGTGCCGGTCTTCACCACGCCCGTCGCGGTCGCCCCGGCACTGGCGGCAGCGGCGGCCACTGCTCCGACGGAGCAGATGACCATCGCGCCGACGGTCAGGACACCGGCGGACGCAACGGAGGTGTCGCGGTCCGCTCGCGAGCCGCAGCGGCGCTGGCTCCCGATGGCCGCCGTCATCGCGCTGCTCTTCATCGGCGGAACTGCCGTGTTGTGGATGAAAGCGCCCGCTGATGCGACGGTGGCGGAGAAGCCGATCGCCACCGCGAGCAACACCATGACGCCGCCGCTCGCCGCTCCTGTACCCGATCCGATTCCGCCAGGCAGCAGCGTCACGGTGGCGGCGCCGGTCGTGCTTTCGGGGCAGCTGGTCATCAATGCCTTTCCCTGGGCGCAGGTGACCTCGGTCGTGAACGCCGAGGGCGTCGAACAGCTCTCCGGCGCCGGTGAGACGCCCCTGGTGCTGTCGCTCTCGCCGGGAACGTACAAAGTGTCGCTGTCGAACCCGTACTCGAAAAAGTCCGTCGTGCTCGACGCCCGCGTCGCCGCCGGCGAAACGTCGCGGCTGCAGGCGGAGCTCGATCGCGTCGACGCCGCGAGCTACGTCGACGGGCTCGGGATTTCACAATGAAAAACACCACGCTGCTCGTGCTGCTCCTCGTCTCCGCCACGCTCGACGCGCAGGCGCCGCCGAGCTTCGCCAAAGGCGTCCTCGCTTTCGAGAAGAAAGAATGGGCCGCCGCCGAGAAGCTGATGCGCGAAGCCGTAGCCGGCAATCCGAACGAGGTCGACGGGACGGTCCGCGTCGAGGGGCAATGGTTCGAGACCTACGTCCCCCACTACTTCCTGGCGCGTGCGCTGGCGAAGCAGGGCAAGTGCGCGGAGGCGCTGAAGCACTTCGAAGAATCAGAGCGGCAGGGCGTCACGCCGGCGATTCCTGATTTCGCGCGGCACCTGAACACGCGCGGCGGCTGCAAGCCCGCCGCGACGAAACCCAAGGGCGGGAAGGTGCTGGGCGAGGTGGTCGTGCCCTTCGGCGAAGAAGCCCCGCCAACGTCATCGTCAGCACCGAAAGATCCCGTAACTCCGAAGGTCGACATCCGCCAGCGTCTCTCCTCGGCCGTGAAGTCGTACATGCACGGCCGCTACGACGAATCGCTGCGCGTGCTGGCCTCGGTGCAGTTCGAAGGCGCCGCCGCGGGCGAAGCCGCGCTGCTGCGCGCCGCATCGCGCCACGCGCTTTACCGTATCGGCGGAGAGAAAGACGCGAAGCTCCGCGCCCTCATCGACAGCGATCTCCGCGAATACCATCAGCGCCGCCCGAGCGCCCGGCCCGATCCACGCCTGTTCCCTCCGGCGTTCGTGGCAATGGCCAGCAACTAGAACGGGCAGTCGTCGCAGCCGGAGCCGCAACAGGTTGGCTCCGAGGCCGGACGCCAGCGGGGGGTGGGAACGGCGGGGGAGGACAGGCATTCCTGCCTGTCCTCGCAACCTTCCGCCGGTTGCTGCTCTTCTTCCATTACGCCGAACGGTCCGGCGTCGCGACGGGGGCGGCGACGTCGCTCAGCGGACCGGTGCCCGGGGCGATGGTCATCGCGTCGCCGGGGCTCTGGTCCGGGTAGTACTCCTTGAGCTTCAGGTAGTCCGTCCCGGTCTCCTCGGTGATGATGGCGTTGACCTCGACTCCGTCGAGAGTCTCGCGCTCGAGGAGCTTGCGCGCGATGCGGTCGAGCGAGGTGCGGTTGGCGGTGATGAGCTCGTGCGCGGTCTTGTAGGCCTTCTCCAGGATGCGGCGCACTTCCTTGTCGATCTCGACTGCCGTCGACTCGGAGAAATCGCCGTGCTGCGCGAACTCGCGGCCGAGGAAGATCTCCTGCTCCTTCTTGCCGAAGGTGACAGGCCCGAGGTCCGACATACCCCACTCGCACACCATCTTGCGGGCCATGCCGGTGGCGCGCTCGATGTCGTTGCGCACCGGTGGTGAGCTCGTTGAGGAACACCTCTTCCGCGATCCGGCCGCCCATGAGCACGGCCAGCATCGCCTCGAGATAGCGCTTCGAGTACGAGTACTTGTCCTCGACCGGCAACTGCTGGGTGAGGCCGAGCGCACGGCCGCGCGGGATGATCGTGACCTTGTGCAGCGGGTCGGCGGCCGGCAGCATCGCCGCGACGATGGTGTGACCCGACTCGTGATAGGCGGTGTTCCGCTTCTCCCGGTCGGACATCATCATCGACTTCCGCTCGACGCCCATGATGACCTTGTCCTTCGCGTACTCGAAGTCGACCATCTGGACTTTCTTCTTGTCGTAGCGCGCGGCGTTCAGCGCGGCCTCGTTGACGAGGTTCGCGAGGTCGGCGCCCGAGAATCCGGGTGAGCCGCGCGCGATCACGCCTGCATCGACGTCCTCGGCCAGGGGGATGTTGCGGGTGTGCACGCGCAGGATGCCCTCGCGGCCCTTGAGGTCCGGCAGGTCGACTACCACGCGGCGGTCGAAGCGGCCCGGGCGAAGCAGCGCGGGATCGAGGACGTCGGGGCGGTTCGTGCCGGCGATCAGGATCACGCCGTCGTTCGACTCGAAGCTGTCCATCTCGACGAGCAGCTGGTTGAGCGTCTGCTCGCGCTCGTCGTGTCCGCCGCCGAGGCCTGCGCCGCGGTGACGGCCGACCGCGTCGATCTCGTCGATGAAGATGATGCACGGCGCGTTCTTCTTCCCCTGCTCGAAGAGGTCGCGGACGCGGGAGGCACCGACGCCGACGAACATCTCGACGAAGTCGGAGCCGGAGATCGAGAAGAACGGCACGTTTGCCTCACCGGCGATGGCGCGGGCGAGGAGGGTCTTGCCGGTGCCCGGGGGGCCCATCAGCAGGACGCCCTTGGGGATCTTGCCGCCGAGCTTCGTGAACTTCTGCGGCTCCTTGAGGAACTCGATGATCTCGTGCAGTTCGACCTTCGCCTCGTCGACGCCGGCCACGTCCTTGAACGTGACCTTCTTCGCGCTGCCCGAGAGCAGCTTCGCCTTCGACTTGCCGAACGACATGGCCTTGTTGCCGCCGGCCTGCATCTGGCGCATGAAGAAGATCCAGAGGACGATCAGGATGAGGAACGGAAGCCAGGTGATCAGAGCGGTCATGAACGCTCCGTCGCGCTGCGGTTCGAACTCGACGATGACACCCTTGTCTTCGAGACGCTTGTACAGGGTGTCGGGCAAGGTCGAGGCCGCGTTGGTGTGGAACTCGCGCTTGCCACCCGGAGCGGTGGGCTTCGTTTCGCCCCGGATCTCGGGCTCCCGGATCGTAACCTTTTCGACATAGCCGTCGTTCACGCGGCTGACGAAGGTGCTGTATGGAATCAGCTCACTGGCGCCTTTGGCCGTGTTGAACAGACTCCACAGGAGGAAGACCAGCACGATGATCACGACCCACAGGAGCGCTGTTTTGACTGTGGAATTCAAAGGATTTGCCTCCTACGCGGCGACGCGGATGCTTCGCGCGTGCCACATACACTATCGCGATTCGAAACGGAGAGGGGGCGCCGGATATTCTGAATGGGATGTTCGCCGACGCCGTCAGTCCACCCGGCCGATGAACGGCAGATTCCCGAAGCGCCGCTCGTGCTCCAGCCCGTATCCGGCGAACGTTCCATCCGTGACCGTGAACGCCCGGAAGTCGGCCTGGATGTCGACGGTCCGGGCGTCGGTCCGGTCGAGCAGCGCCACCAGCCGGATGTTCGCCGGCGCGTGCACCCGGAGCTGCGTGAGGAGGTAGTTCTCGATCACTCCGGTGTTGACCACGTCCTTCAGCAGGTAGACGTGGCGGTCGCGGATGTCGGTGAAGCTGAGGAAGTCGATCTCCAGCGCGTCCGTGCCGTGGCTGTCGGCGGAGTCGCGGACCACGTCGATGTAGCCGTAGCTGACGTCGCCCGGTGTGGCCCGGAGGAGGTCGGCCAGGAAGACGGACGTCCCCTTCAGGATGCCGAGGAGGAAGACCTCCGCGGTGCCGGCATCGCCGCGGATCTCGGCTCCCAGCTCGCGGATGCGCGCCGCGATCGCTTCAGCGGAGAAGACGGGAGCCAGCTCTGTTTTTTCCATCCACACTTCGTATAAGTCGCCCGCGCCCGGCTCCGTCACCTTGAATGCTTCGGAAACTTCGACGCCCGCGATCCAGACGATCTCGCCGTTCCAGAGAAGCAGCGGGAGACGGTCCCGCACACCGGCGGCGATTTTACGATCAATCAGAAAATCCTTCAGCTTTTTCGCCTGCCCCATGCCCAGGGGCTGAAACCGGTCTCCCGCCTGCCGCGTCCGGACGGTGAACTCGGCCGCCGCCCCCCGCGGCAACTGGATCAGCTGGTGTGGAGCGGAGGGCGCCCCCCCCTCCGGCACTCGCGACGACCGCACCGTCCAACTCTCTCTCGGCATCTCGGCCGCGGCGGCCCGCAACACCCATACGTCCTCCCGGATCAGCTCGAGCGTCTTCGTCACGCTCACGCGCGGGCTCCCGCCGAGCTCACGCGCGATCCGCTGCGCGTCGTAGTCGCGCGCCTCAGGATCGAGCCGCCGGATGTGCCGCTGCAGCAGCGCCCCACGCAGCCACACGTCCTCGGGCATGGTGATGAACCGCGTCTCCCGGACGGTCGCCAGCGCCTCCTCTGCCTCATCGATCGCCCGCTCCACGAGCGGCCACAACGCGCGCGCCTGCTCGGCCACGTTGGCCAGTTGTCCGACGCCGCCGAGCTCCCGCAGCATCGCCCGCACCCTGTTGCGAAGAAAGCGCGGATCGTCGTTCGAGCGGTCGAAGCGAGGGGTGACGTTCCGCTTGCGCAGGTACGCGTCCAGCTCGGCGCGCGTGACGTCGAGCAAAGGACGGATGAAGCCGTCCTCCCGCACCGGATGGATGCCGCGCAACCCGGCCAGCCCGCTGCCGGTGAGCAGCCGCATCAGCACCGTCTCCGCCTGATCGTTCTGCTGATGCGCCGTGGCCACGAACCGGGCGCCGCGCCGCTCGCGCAGCTCGCTCAGCCGTGCATATCGGACGTCGCGCGCGGCCGCCTCGATCCCGCGAGCGCGCACGAGCCGTTCGTCGAACGCGCCCTCCTCGACGTGCAGCGTGACACCGAGGCGTCCGGCGAGGTCGCGGACGAACGCTTCATCCTGCTCGGAGTCCGCACCGCGCAATCGATGATTGACGTGCGCGCACTCGACGTCGAATCCGTCCTCTCGCAGCTCCGCGAGACCGAGCAGCAGCGCGGTCGAATCAACACCTCCGGAAACAGCGGCCACGATCCGGCAGGGTGCCACGCCGGATTTGACGAAAAACTGACGTAAGCGTGCAGGGATCATTTGCGGCTGATGGATTAGCGTCGATTCCGCTCAGTACGTCCAGAAGGGGGTAGTCCCGTCATGCGCAACCGCCGGGAACGTGGTTTCACACTCATCGAGCTGCTGATCGTGGTCGCGATCATCGCCATCCTCGCCGCGATTGCCATCATGGCGTATCTCTCTTCGATCGACCGCGCGCGGCAGCGTCGTACGGTGGCCGATATTCGCACGATTGCCGTCGCCTGGGAGTCGCGTGCGAGCGAGATGCAGTCGTACGGCATCGCCGGCTACGAGTTCCCCGCGACCGCGGTCTCGTACGAGGATCTCCACGTCGCCCTCTCCCCGACCTACAGCCGCGTCCTTCCCCAACACGACGGCTGGGGACGCCCGTTCCAATTCGCCGTAGGCAGCGGTCCGAAGAATTACGCCATCCGCTCCGCGGGCCGCGACGGCATCATGGACTCCACGGAGATCGTAGCGGGTGAAGTCGACAACCCCGACTGCGACATCATCTACGGCAACGGCTCGTTCATCACGTACCCGGTAGCGGTTAAGTCCGAGTAAACACTCCACATCCGGATCGCTCCGCGCGAAACAGCGGACCGCTGAATCGCGTACCCTGAGATAATCTCAGGTACTTCAGCGGAAAACTCATGGCGATCCAGAAGGGTGTAGCCCTCGGGCCGTACGAGATCCTGGCGCAGATTGGTGCGGGCGGGATGGGGGAGGTCTGGCGCGCGCGCGACAAGCGCATCGGCCGCGACGTGGCCGTGAAGGTCCTTCCGGAATCGTACACTCACGGCCAGGACGAGTTGTGGCGCTTCGAGCAGGAAGCGCGCGCCGCGGGAGGCTTGAACCATCCCGGCCTCGTGACCATCTTCGACGTCGGCACGACCGACGGCTCCCCGTACATCGTGATGGAGCTCCTCGAAGGAGAGACGCTCCGCGATGTGATCGACAAAGCGATGTCGGCGCCGCTGCCGCTCCGAAAGGTGATCGACTACGCGACGCAGATCGCCTCGGCCCTGGCCATCGCGCACGAAAAGGGAATCATTCACCGCGACCTGAAGCCGGAGAACCTTTTCCTCACCACGGAGGGGCGCGTCAAGATCCTCGACTTCGGCCTGGCGAAACTCGCCGCCGATGCCGCGGAAGCCGGTGCAACCGGCAAGTCGGTGCGACGCACCTCGGCCGGCATCGTGGTCGGGACGCCCGGCTACATGTCGCCCGAGCAGGCCCGCGGCCACGCGCTCGATCACCGCACCGATATCTTCTCCCTCGGCTCCGTGCTTTACGAGCTGCTCTCCGGCCGCCCCGCCTTCGACTGCCTCTCGGCGATCGAGACCATGCAGGCGGTGCTCAGTACCGAGCCGCCGTCCCTCGTTTCGCTCGTCCCCGCCATCCCGTCGGCACTCGACGCGATCGTTTGCCACTGCATGGAGAAGAATCCGCGCGAGCGGTTTCAGTCCGCCCGCGACCTTGCGTTCCAGCTGCGGATGCTCCCGGAGACCCAGGGCAGCAACCTGACGGAGCCGCGCCAGACGCAGGCGCGCAACGGGCGGCAGCCGCGGCGCAGGACGATCATCGTCGCGGCGGCGGCATTGCTCCTCACTCTGGCCGCCGCCGGCGGATTCACGCTGCTGCGCGGGCGCGGCGGCGAAGCGCCCGATTCACCGCGCGTTTTCAGGAAGCTCACGTCCGGCGACGGGCTGGAGTCGTTCCCCTCGCTCGCCCCCGACGGGAAGTCCTTCGCCTTCGTTTCGCTGCTCTCCGGCAACCGCGACATCTACGTACAGCGCGTCGACGGCCGCGCCGCGATCAACATCACCAGCGATTCGCCCGCCGACGACTCGGAACCCGCCTTCTCGCCCGACGGCTCGCAGATCGCCTTCCGCTCCGAGCGCGAAGGGGGAGGGATTTTCGTCATGGGCGTGACGGGGGAGTCGGCGCGCCGGCTCACCGACTTCGGACATCATCCGTCGTGGTCGCCGGATTCGAAGCGGATCGTCTTCTCCACCGCCGCCATCGACATGAGGCCGCAGGCTCGTCCCGCCAACGGGGAGCTGTGGATGGTCGACACGCGTACCGAGGCGAAGCGGCCGCTCGTGCAGGCGCGGGTGGGCGGACCCGACTTCGGCCGCGACAGCGATGCCGTGCAGCCGAGCTGGTCGCCGAACGGCAAACGGGTCGCCTTCTGGGCGCTTTCGGACTGGGTCGGCCAGCGCGACATCTGGACGATCGATCCTGATGCGCGGGAGCCGAAACGGACAGTGGTCCGCGTGACATCCGACCCGGCCATGCATTGGAATCCCGTCTGGTCGCCCGACGGCCGCTGGCTCTACTACGGCAGCGATCGTGACGGGACGCTCAACCTCTGGCGCATCCCGATGGATGAAACGTCCGGCAAGCCTGTGGGGCCCGCCGAGCCGCTGTCGTTGCCGGCCCCGATGGCCGGCAATTTCACGATCTCGCAACAGGGAGACCTGGCCTATCAGACCGTGACCCGCGCCTACCGGCTCGTGGCCGTCCCCTTCGACGCGCTCACCGGCACGACCGGACCCCCGCGCACGCTGTTCGGTGGCTCGGAAGAGATCATGAGCTTCGAGCCGTCGCCGGACGGAAAGTCGATCGCATTCACCGCCGGCGGCCCGCAGGAAGATCTCTTCATCGCGAACATCGACGGCACCCGCGTGCGCCAGTTGACGAACGACGCCGCCAAGGACCGTTCCGCCACCTGGTCGCCCGACGGGAAGGCGCTCTACGTCTATTCGAATCGCGACGGCGCGTATCACATCTGGAGCGTCCGCAGCGACGGCGGCGGTCTCACCAGCGTCACCTCTCACACCGATCTGACGAGGCACGGCGGAAAGAACATCTTCACGCCCGCCGCTTCACCCGATGGCCGGACCCTGGTCGTACAGACCGATCGCTCCGCGGCGCTCGTCCACCTCGACCGCCCGCTCAATGAGCGGCTCGAGCCGGTGCCGTACGGCCTCGAATCGCCGAGGTGGTCGCCCGACGGAACGCGCCTGGCCGGCACGGTCATCAATAGCTCCGCAGGCAGTCTGCACCAGCGCGCGAAGGCTGCTCAGAACGCGGGCATCGGCGTCTATTGGCTGACGCAACGCCGGCCGGAGCAGCTCGTGAATTACGGCCAGGGGGCACAATGGCTCCCGGACGGCCGGATCGTGTTCTTCGAAAGCGACAAGGTCGGATTGCTCGATCCGCGTACCCGCGTCGTCACCATGGTCCCTTTTGCGCCGATCCCCGGCCTGCAGTTCGACACCGCCGACATCCTGCCGACGCTCTCCGCCGACGGCCAGACTCTCTATTTCCGCCAGACGCTGGAGCAGGGCGACATCTGGCTGGTGCGACCCGGCCGTCGATAGTGTCTCGAGCTTGTTTCCAGAACAGCAGGTAGACCCGGCAGTGCCTGCGTCACTCCTTGAGCGAGGGCTTCCGGTCCAAGCCGTTCGCAGAGAGAGGAGGCGTACATGCCAAAAATCAGAGATCTGGGAATCAATGTCATTCCCGAGACCATGAGACCGCCTGAAGTCGGCGGAGGCGGTGGTTGCGGGCGAACGTATTGGGATTGTGGTCCCGATTCGCCTGCCGCGTACTACGGCGGCGGAGGGGGCGGATGCGGGGGATCGCACTGGGATTGTGGTCCCGATTCACCCGCCGCGTACTACGGCGGAGGTGGTTGCGGCAGGACATACCAGCACTGTGGTCCCCTGTCCCCGGATTACGGCGGCGGGCAGGGGCGGCAGTATTACGGCCCTGATTCTCCGCAGTGCTACCAGCGGCCGCAGAACTATACCTACGACTTCACGAGAACACAGCCGACCTCGCCGGGTTGCGGCGATTGCACGCCATCGGGCGGATGCACGCCGTCCCCGCAACCTCCTGGAGGCGGTCTCACTCGTGAAGCGATCGCGCAGCTCAGGGCCCACCTGTACAAGCAGCTCGATCAGCTCGAGGAATACGAAAAGAACATCGGACCGAAGACAAAGGAGGCAATCGACGCGCGCGAGAAAGAATTGAAAGCCGAGTTGGACGAGCTCGCGAGGCGCCGCAAAGAGCTCGACAAGTAGACGGCGGGACCGGAAGCCCTGCCTTCGACAGCGAGAAGCGTCCAATGACCGACCTGCACGAAATTCGATTCCGCTCCAGTCCGCACCTCGACCTCAGGCAGCTCTCCGAGCTCACAGGCGAGCAGCGCGAGCCGTTTCGCGAGCTCGAAAACGATCCCGAGTTTTACGGCCTCTTCGTCCCCAGGCCGCCGCTGGCGATGAATCTCAAATCGGTCGGACGGCAGACCGCGGAGCTCTTCCACACGCTGGCCGCGCCTTCGCACATCGATCCCGCGCTGCTCGGCGATCGCGATTATGCCGAAGACGTCATCGACCTCGTGCTCGACGGCATCCTGGAGATCGAGAGCGTGGACGGTTTCCTTTCCGGCGCCGACGCGCTTCCGGTCGTCTGTCCACCGATCGTCACTCCGGATCCGCGCGACGCCGTTGCGCGGCTCTCTCTGGACGCGCTGCTGCACGCACAGGACCTCGAGACGGCAGATCCCCAGGCTCTGACGACGGCGCTGTACCTCTATAACCGCATCCCCATGTCGACGTTCTGGAAGACGCGTTTTCCGGACGGCGAAGCAGTCCGCGCGCACCTCGGCGCCGACCGCGGCGCACTGCGCGCTCTCCTGGAGTGCGATTGGGTGCACTCCGTGACTACCGGCTGGCTGAACTGGTCGCCCAAGACGAGAATCCCCCGCAATGACGACGACGTGACGTACAAGCTCTACGTCAGTCCGCGCCCGGAGCGCATCCGCGAAGCATTCGAAGTGGTCGTGCGCGTGCTCGCGGCATTTCCGGGAGCGCAGTTCAAGATCGGCGACAGTGCCGTCGGGCTGCTCCGTCCCGACAAGCTGGTCACGTACTTCACCAGCCGCGAGCAGCTCGGCGAAGCGGCCTCCGTGCTGCGCCGCGAGCTGGCCGGCTGCGAAGCGCACGGCATCCCCTTCACCGCCGGACTCGACGACACCGGCCTGCTCTCCTGGGGCGTCGATCCTCCCGAGAACGACCGCGCGCTCCGCTGGCTGCATCGCGAAAGCTGGCGTTTCTGGGTCGTGCAGCGCCTCGGCGCGGCGATGTCGCTCGCCAAGCACGCGCGCAGCGCGGGCGCCGTCGAGCCGTGGCGCTTCGCGCTCGAGCGTGCCCGCCGCCAGGGCGTCGACGTCGAGACCTGGACTCCCTCAGCGACGCTCTGGAGCACACCATGAACATCATCGAACCGTTCGTCCTGAAGCACGACGTGCTCCTCATCCCGTGCGCGGAGCTCAACGAAGACATGCGCGGGCGGATCTCGTTCGACGACGGAGATTTCACGCTGTCGCGCCGCCACGGCCGTTCGCTGTCGCAGGTCATCGACGGTGAGACCGCGGCGCTCCTCACGCTCTTCCGCACGCCTCGCACGATCGTCGACGCAGTGCTGGAGAACAGCCGTTCGGCCGGAAAGGACCCGGCCGCCTGGCTCGACGAGCTGCTGCCGCACCTCGGCACGTTCCTCAACAACCAGATCCTCGTGCCGGCCGGCTCCGAGGAGGAGAAAGAGATCCGGCCGCAATACGAGAGCGGCACGAGATTCGGCCGGTGGGAGATCGTCCGCTGCGCGAGCCTCATCGAGGACAGCGAGGTTTACCAGTTGCGCGACGGCAGCGAGCTCGCCGCGCTCAAGATCGGCAGGATCACCGAACACCGCCTGCAGGCGATGTTCGACAACGAAGCCGAAGCCCTTCGCCGACTCGACGGGAGCGGCATCGCACCGCGGCTGCTGGAATCGGGAGTCGACGGCGAGCGTCCGTACCTGATCCTCGACTGGATCGCAGGCGTCGACGCGGGAGTTGCGGCCGCCGAGCGCCGCCACGACCGCGCCTCGCTGATCGACCTCTGTGCCGGGATCGCCGCCGCCTACGCCGCATTGCACGCGCGCGGCGTGCTGCACGCCGATGTGCACCCGCGCAACGTGTTCGCCGGCGACGAAGTGATGCTGCTCGACTTCGGCTACTCGCACATCGCCGGGCAGCCGCCGCGCGTCGCCCGCGGCGGGATGTATTTCTTCTTCGAGCCCGAGTACGTCACCGCGCAGCGGCAGGGGATCATGCTCCGCCCGTCCGAGGCAGGGGAGCAATACTCCGTCGCCGCGCTCCTGTATTTGCTGCTGTCCGGCAGCCATTACCTCGACTTCCGCTTCGACCGCGAGGAGATGATGCGGCAGGTCAGCGAGGATCCACCGTTGCCCTTCGCGAAGCGCGGCCTCCCGCCCTGGCCGGACGTCGAGCAGATCCTCGTTCGCGCACTGCAGAAAGATCCGGTGCAGCGCCACGCCTCGATGGCCGACATGGCCGCGCTGCTCGCCGCGGCCCGCGACGCCGCCCGGCAGGAATCGCTGGCGACGCCCGTCTCGCCGGAAGCAAACGCGCTGCTGGAGGCGACGCTGCAATCGTTCGCACGCGGCGGAGCGATGTTCGCGACGCGCTACCGGACTGCACCGACCGCGTCGATCAATTACGGTTGCGCCGGTGCCGCGGTCGCCCTGCTGCGCATCGCCGAAACAAAAAGCGATCCGGCGCTACTGGCACTGGCCAACGTCTGGAGATCGCGAGCCGTCGCGCTCATAGGTGCCGACGATGCGTACTACAACGCCGCCGGCGAGCTGCCGCGCGACGTCCTCGGCGACGTCACGCCGTACCATACCGAGTCGGGTATCCACGCCGCCGCGGCGATGGTCGCCGCCGCGACAGGCGACACGCTCACCCTCCGCCGCGCCCTCGGCCCCTTCGTCGTCGCATCGAACCGGCCGTGTGCCGGAATCGACCTCACCACCGGCCACTCCGGCAGCCTCCTGGCTGCGGCCATGCTGCTCCCGATCGCCAACGACCACCCCGAGGCCGCGATGTTGCGCGCCTTCGGCGCGGACACGATGCGCGCGATCTGGAACGAGCTCGATGCGCGTCCGCCGATCGCAGCGACACCCGACGACTTCCTCGGCATGGCGCACGGCTGGACCGGCTATCTCTACGCCGCCCTCCGCTGGTGCGCCGCCTCCGGCGACGCGCTACCGCCACGCCTCATCGACCGCCTGCGCGAATTCGCGGACCTGAAAACGCTCCGCGGCCGCGGAGCCTGCTGGCCCCGCACCGCCGGCGCCTCACCATCGGCAACAGTCCCCGGCTGGTGCAACGGCAGCGCAGGCCAGCTCTTCCTCTTCACCCTCGCACACACCGTGCTCGGCGATCCCGAATGGCTGCTCCTCGCCGAGCGCTGCGCCTGGAACACCTGGGACGAGCCCCGCCACAACTCCGACCTCTGCTGCGGCACCGCCGGCCGCGCCTACGCCCTCCTCAACCTCTACAAACACACCGGCGCCACCGACTGGCTGAGCCGCGCCCGCCAATTAGCCAACCACGCCGCCACAACCGCCACGACCACCTCGTTCCGCACGAACGCGTTGTGGAAAGGAGAGCTCGGCGTAGCAGTGCTGATCGCGGATCTAGCGTCGCCCGAAAACGCGCGGATGCCGTTCTTCGAGTAACGCCGCTTGCGGAGGTGTCTTTCCGTCCTTATGATGATTGATTGAATCACTCATCCAGACGCGAAGGAGATTGCACGCATGACTTCGTCCCGGCGTAGTTTCGTGTTCCTGCTGGTCCTGGTTTCGCTGCTCACCGTACCCGCCGAATTAGCCGACGCGCAGACGCGGCCGCCGGAGTGCAATCAGAAGTGTGTTCGGGGGTACGACACGGCGTGGTGCGAGCCGGTCTCCGGATTCGGCGGCGGAAAGAACTGCAAAGAGTGGTCGGAATGCACGATTCATGCGGTCGATGCTGATGGTGCGGGGCCCGGTGCGCCAATCATCTTCGTCAGTTGTGCTTATCGCTGTACCGTCGACTTCTGCGTCTGGGTATAGACCGTCGGCATGCGCTCGTTGGTCCTGGCGCTTCTGATGTGGACGATCATCCCTGCGTCGGCCGCAGAGATCGTTCTGGAATTCGTGCCTGCGTCGTCCGCGGCGCGCTGCGAGGTCACCGCGGTTGTCGTGACCTCGCCGGTGGCGCCCTCGAAAGTCGTCCCGCTGACGCCTTTTGTCGTCGTCGGCGGAGCCGGGGGGGCCGCACGGGTGACACTGGATGGTTTTCCTGTCGAACTTGCTCCGGTTGCAGCAGGATGCTGGGCGCCACCGCTGCAGCTTGTTGCCGATCCAGTCGTGCCGGTGGTCACGGAGCTGTGGCCGTCCGCGACCGTGCTCGGCGGCATCTCGTTCGAGAGAAAGGGGGAGAAACCGAAGAAGATCGAGGCGTCGTTCATCGACGTCGCGGCCGATCGAGGGTCTCAGCGGGTCGCGTGCGAGCTCGACGCCGAGGTCTGGCGGTGCGAGGTTCCGGCCGGACGTCCGCTGCATCTGAAGATCGCGATCGACAACTTCGCTCCGCTCTTCGTCTGGGACGTGAGCGTCCAGCCGGGCGCAGTGCAGGACACCGGAATTCAGACGCTAGTCCGCGGCGCTGCCATCTCCGGCCTCGGAGTGCTCGACAGAGGTCGTCCGGCCGTGGGTGCGAACGTACGACTGCTGCCGCTCACGGCCGGTCACCAAACGCCGGTCGATCGCGCGGCCAAGCGTCACCAGACGAAGACGAACGCCCGCGGCCACTTCCAGTTCACCGGAGTTGAACCGGGTGTGTACCGGCTCGTTTCGGCGCTCGCCGGCCGCGGCGACGCGGTGCTCGAGGCCGTCGAGATCCGGCCCGGCGAACATCTGGAGCTGCGCGAGCCGCTCGTTCATCGCGAGCTTGCGGAGCTGACACTGCTGCTTCAGCCTCCGGTCGCGCCATCCCAGATGCCGTGGTCGGTGGAGCTTTTTCGCGACGGCGAAAGGGAATTCGAGGTCGTGCCCGTTACGCGCGGTCCCGCGTCCGTCGACGGTTACTGGACCAGGAATGGCCTGCAACCGATGTCCTATAACCTTCGTATTCTGGATGCCGACGGATCTCGCGTCGTGTCGCAGGAGATCCTGCTGCGCGGGGGGCGGGAGCAGATCACGGTCGACGTGGCGACGATCGGTGTCGCTGGAAGGGTGCTGGCAGGCGACGGAGGGATCGCCGCCGAGGTCAAGTTCGAGAGCGAGGGTCGTAGCGTCAGATCGAAGTCTGATGGCGAAGGCGCGTTCACGATCGCCTTCCCTGGTGCAGGAACGTGGACACCCTCCGTCAGTGTCGGTACCGCGCGGGTGCGCTTGGAAACGGTCGAGATCAAATCTCCACACGAGGATGAGCTCATCCTCCGCTTGCCCGGCGGCCGCGTGCGCGGAAGGGTCCTCGATCAAACCGGACGCCCCGCATCAAACGTGCTGGTGCGACTCACCCGCGCTATCCGGTCCGTCTCGTCGGCCTATTCCGACGAGACGGGCGAATTTCATCTGATCGGCGTCGAAGGCGGCCAGTACTCGATCAGCGCAGAGACGGATGAGACGTTCGGCGGACCGCTGCCACTCACGGCGCGCGAAGACGAAACAGCGGAAATCGAGATCCGTCTGGAGCCGTGGAAGGAAGTGACCGGCGTCGTCACGACGGCGAGCGGGGCGGCGGCAAGCGGTGCCGTGGTCCGCAATTTCGATGCGTCGACCGGACTCATGGAAGACACCATCGCGGACGGCCGCGGTGCGTTCTCCTTCCGAGTCACGCCGCGCTCGGCGACGATCGAGCTGATCGTGCTGGCGCCGCCGCATCCGATCGCTATGCGCCGCATTGCGCTGGCTGAGCGCCGCGTCACTTCGGCCCACGTGCAACTCTCGGCCGAGGGAACGAGGTTGCGCGTCTACATCCTCCGCTCTCCGCCGTGGCCCGTGCTGACCGGCCCCGACGGCGTGGCACGCTCGCTCGGTCTGCTCCTGATGCCGTTGTTCGGCAGAAGCAGCTGGCGTGAATTCGTCGAGGGTGGATTCAACTTCTTCATCGAGCCGGGCCCTTACGTCATCTGCGGCAACGGCACTCCTCCATGCCAGCAACTGCAACTTGCGGCACATGCCGAGACGACCGTCCATTTTCTCAACAATCCTGTCGCGAGCGGAACGAACTGACCAATGCGAAAATTCACCGCGCTGCTCCTCCTGCTGCTTGCCGCCACTCTTTCCGCCGCCGAGGGAACGGCGCCGCGGAAACCGTGGCTCGGGATGGCGCTCACGCTGCGACAGGGCCCGGACGGCGCGAAGTTCGTCTACGTGGCCGTCGTTCCCGAGGGAACTCCGGCCGCGAAAGCGGGGATGGCCGCGAGTGACGTGATCACGGCGATCAACGGGAAGAAGATCGCCTTCCGCGACGACCTCGACATCATGGAGCTCGTCGGCTCGTTCAAGCCGGGCGACACGATCCGCTTTCACGTCATCCGGTCCGGCAAGGCGACGATCGTCGCCGTCAAGGCAGGCGAACTGCCGCGCGAGTATGAGGAAGCTCTTCGCCAGAGCCTCGAGCACGCGCGAGAGATGCGGAAGCGAGCCGAAACGAACGCGCAGTAGGGAACGGGCCGAGGCCTCCGCTATACTCGTCTCACTCCACACACAAACGTGCGCGTGAGGCGGTTCGGGAGGACATATGTCTTCAGCTGTCGCGTTGTCGGATCTCCAGGCCGATGGCTGGAGCGATGGCGATTGGGAAGGGCTTCTGCTGTCGATTAAGTTCAAGCAGTGCACCCCCTTCCTCGGGGCTGGCGCGTGTGCCGGGCTCCTGCCTCTCGGCCGTGACATCGCCCAGAAATGGGCAGATGATTACGACTATCCCTTCGAAGACCGGACGAGCCTCGTCCGCGTCGCGCAATATGTCGCCGACCATCGCGGGCCGCGCGTGCCGAAGTTCAAGATGGCGGAGGCGCTCACCGGCTGCAAGCGGCCCGACTTCAGCGACCCCTTCCAGATTCACCGCGCCGTCGCGGATCTCCCGCTCCCGGTCTACATCACCACGAACTACGACGACTTCATGATGGAGGCGTTCAAGCACAGCGTTCCCGGGCGCACCGCGCGTCGCGAGGTATGTCGCTGGCATACCGCCCGCCGCCGCTTTGCGCCGCAGCCGGTCGAGACGCTGAACGCGACGGTCGACGCGCCGGTCGTGTTTCACCTGCACGGCGTCCTGGACGAAGTCGACTCGATGGTCCTGACGGAAGACGACTACCTCGACTTCCTGATGGCGATCTCCGAACTGCCGGATTTGATCCCGCCGCGGATCGAGCGCGCCTTCGTCGACTCCACGCTGCTCTTTCTCGGATACAGCCTGGAGGACATGAACTTCAAGGTGCTGTTCCGGCGGCTCGTGTCGTACATCCAACGCAATTCGAGCGCTTCGCACGTGGCCGTGCAGCTGGCGCCGTACCAGAACGAGACCACGGCCGAACAACTGGCGCGTGCACGGCGCCAGCAGAGTTACCTCGAGCGTCATCTCGACCTGCAGAAGGTGAAGGTGTATTGGGGAACGTGCGCGCAGTTCGCGGCCGAGCTGCGCCGCCGCTGGGAGATCTTCAACCATGGCCGCTGAAGTCCGTCCCTACATCGGGCCCCGCCCTTTCAGCGAGAACGACCAGAAGCTGTTCTTCGGCCGGACGGGGGAGGCGCAGCACGTCGTGTCGTTGCTGGTCGCGCATCCGATCGTGCTCCTGCACGCCCGTTCCGGCGCCGGCAAGAGCTCGCTGGTAAACGCCGACGTCATTCCGCGCCTGCGCAACCTCGGACGCGACGAAGCGATGCTCGGCGAAGCGCACGATGATACCGGAGCCGAGATCATCGGGCCGCTCCGCGTAGGGGGAGAGCTTCTGTCCGACGCGGCCGAGGTCGCGAACATCTTCGCGCACAACGCATTGCTCAGCCTCGACCCACCCCAGTCCGCGGCCTCGATCAGCGCGTACCTCGAGCGACTGCCGCACCGCCCCGGCACGTTGCCGCGCATCGTGGTCTTCGACCAGTTCGAGGAGCTCTTCACGACGTTCGACGACCGCTGGCGCGATCGCGGCGCCTTCCTCGACGATCTCGGCGAGGCGCTCGAGAGCGACCGCCGCCTGCGCGTGCTGCTGGTCATGCGCGAAGAGTTTCTGGCGGGCATCGACGCGTTTGCGACGCGTTTGCCGGAGCGCGCGCGGACACGTTTCCGGCTGGAGCCGCTCCGCCGCGACGCGGCGCTGCTCGCGGTGCAGAAGCCGCTCACGCATACGGGCCGGACGTTCGATGCCGGAGCCGCGGAAAAGCTGGTCCAGAACCTCCTGCACGTCCCGGTGAAAACCGCGGCAGGACCCGCTCGGCTCGTCGAGAGTGAATTCATCGAGCCGCTCCACCTGCAGGTCGTCTGTCAGAACATCTGGGAATCGCTCCCGGCCGACACGACGGTGATCACCGAGGACCTGATCTCGAATTACGGCGACGTCGACGACGCGCTGGCGCGGCATTACGAGAGAAGCATCAGCAAGGCCGTGGAGGCGGGTGCGCGAGAGGGGGAGCTGCGGCGCTGGTTCGAGAACACGCTCATCACGTCGAAGCAGACCAGAGGCATCGCCTTTCGCGACCGCACCTCCACCGCGGGTCTGGGCAATCGCTTCGTGGACATCCTGGAGCATGCATATCTGCTCCGGAGCGAGTTGCGCGGCGCGATGACGTGGTACGAGCTCAGTCACGACCGCTTCGTCAGTCCGATCCTCCTCTCGAACGACCTCTGGCGGCAAAAGCTCGAGCATGGTGCGACCACACGGGCGCGCTTCGAAGCGCACGCCGCTGAATGGGTGAGCGGTGGCCGGCGGGGGCGTCTGCTCAGCGCGGTGGAGCTGGAGGAGCTCAGGGCCTGGCAGGAGACGCCGGCAGCCACGGAGCTCGGCATCAGCGCCGCGCTTACCGAACTGGCGAACTTCAGCGAGACTTCCGCGGCACGCGCCGCCGAATCGGCCAGCGCGAGCGAAGCACGGAAACTGCGGACGCAGCGTGCGGTGATCATCACGCTCGCCCTGCTGCTGGCCAGCGCCGCCGGCTGGGCGGCCTTTCAGTCGAAAAGAGCGGTGTTAGCCAGCGCAGGGGCAGCGGCTGCACGCCAAGAGCTGGCGCAACGCGCTTTGGCGGAGGACGCGAATCGACGCGAGGTGTACGCGCAGCAGCTGCTCGATCAGGAGCGGAACCGGTCGCAGCAACAGTCCGTCCTGGCGCGTGCGATGGATGAGAGTGCGAGGTCCACGTACGGCAAAGTCGCCGTCGATCTCGCGGCGCACGAGCACGAGTTTCACGCGCTCGCGCTGGGGATTCGCGCGGTCGCGCGTCCCTTGAGCGAAGACGCCGCTGCGAAGAATGAAGAAGTCTTGCGCACCGCCGCGCGGGCCGTCGGCGATTCGCTCTGGCTCGCCGCACCCGAGAAACAGATCCGCCGCACCGACCTGACAGCGAATGGCAAATACGCGATCCTCCTCATGGACGACAGGTTCCTGGTGTGGGACACGACCTCCGACACCCTGCTGCCGCCGGCGGAACACCCGCGAGACCGGCGTCTGGACATGGTCTGGATCCTCGGCGGGAGCCCCTTGGCGATCGCCCGCAGCCAGCCGATGAACGACGTCGGTGGATTCACCGGCGGCGACCGCTTCCACTATTACCACGTCGCTACCGGCCGTCTCAATACGGCGCTGGAAGAGTACGGCGCAAACGTCAACGCGGTGAACATCTCTCCCGACGGCCGTTGGGCCGATTTCTTCTTTGCCGAGGAGCAGATCGTGAAGCGTGTCGACACGCGGAGCGGCAAGGTCGAGCCCTCGGAGCCGTTGCTGGGAGGTGCGATCGACCACACGCTCGATTTCAGTAGCGACGCGAAATACGCTCTCGTCGTAAGCGAGCAGGCGACAGTGACCGCACAACCTGCTGTCGACACCACGAGCACGGCCGGTTCGGACGATTGGCAAGAGTGGCTGGAAGAAGACGACGAAACCGACGATGGGGACGAGGTCGAAATCGAGGAGCTCGCCGCCGAGGAACCGAATGAACTGCCCGTCCCGGCAGTAGACGCGGAGGAAAGCAGGCCCGTGCTGCCGACGACGGCGGTCCTGCTCGAGCTGGAGACCATGACGGTCCGGCCGATCCCGTTTACGTGCGCGGCCGCGCCGTCGTACGAAGCCGATTTCGCTCCCGATAACCGGTCAGCAGTGATTTTCCAGAACGATCGCGCCGAGCGCATTGCTTCGTTCGTGAGCATCCCGGATGGTACGGCGCTCGGACCGCCCCAGACGATCCCGCTGGAATCGATTTACCTTCACAACGGCCGTGAATTCCTCGTGATGGCGGAGTCGAAGATTCGCGTGTTCGATATAGCCAGCGGAGAGATCGTGCGGCAGCACGATGCACCGGCGGGGATGACGCACCTCGCGACGAAGGAGAACGGCATGATGCTGTTCGAGCACGATGCGCCGCCGCGGCACGAGCTCATCGCCTGGGACGCGTGGCGCAACACGTTCGTCGCGCGGCTGGAGAACCTTCGGACCGTGTATGCGGCCGATGTCGACGAATCCGGATTGCGCTTTCTCCTGACGCGTGGGGATGGGACGTCGCGGCTCTGGGATGCCCGCCGCTGCCCGCTGCAGCGCGGCCGCGGCCGAGTCTGCAGCGCCACGAATTTCGCCGACAGGACGATCGAAAAGCAGCTGCACGACCGCGCGTCGCTGCTGGGCGTCGCATGCGGCCAGCTGCGGGCAAAAGCTGCCGACGTCTACAAGGAAGTGAAGGACCTCTGCGAGGGCAAGTGAGGACCGGCAACATCGCTGCGCTGAGCCTCCGGTACAGCGAGCGCATGGAACGGTCGAAGTTGGTGGCGGTGACAGGAGTCGAACCTGTGACCTAGCGCTTATGAGACGCCCGCTCTAACCATCTGAGCTACACCGCCGTGTCTCCGAACCGCCGGAGGAGAGGGACCGGGATTGTAGGGGCGACCGCCCGGCCCGTCAACTACACTTGGAACAGGATGACGGGGAAGATATTTCGAAATGTCGGAGAGTGAGGGACGGGTTTGCGCCGTCTGCGGCGATCCGGAGGAGAACGTCCGGTTCGACGTCTGCGGGATCTGCCGGCGGGTCGTGTGCGCCGACTGTGCCGAGCGGGCGTTCGGGCGGCGGTTCTGCTCGCATGAATGCGCCCGCGCCTACGCTTTCTCGGGGGAGTCCGATGACGACGAAGACATAGACGAATGACACCACCAGCGCCGTGCGCGGCGCGATGACGCGCCGCCCGCGACGCCTGCGCCGCACGGAGGGGATCCGCACGCTGGTGCGCGAAACGGTCGTGCGTCCCGAGGACCTGATCTACCCGCTGTTCGTCGTGCCGCAGTCGCGGCAGACCGCGCCGATCGGGTCGATGCCGGGCGTGCTGCAGATGCGCGTCCGCGACGCCGTGGACGAAGCGCGCCGTGCGTACGACGCCGGCATCCGCGCGGTGCTGCTCTTCGGGCTGCCGGAATTCAAGGATGCGATCGGGTCGTCGTCGTGGGATCCGTCGGGACCGGTGCAGACCGCCATCGAAGGGATCAAGCGCCACGTGCCGGACATGGCGGTGCTGGCCGACGTCTGTCTCTGCGAGTACACCGACCACGGCCACTGCGGCGTGATCGTGGACAAGGACGGCGTGAAGGACGTCGACAACGACCAGACCCTGCCGCTGCTCATGAAGCAGGCCGTCTCCTTCGCCGCGGCGGGAGCGGACTTCGTCGCGCCGTCGGACATGATGGACGGCCGCATCGGCGCGATCCGCCGCGCACTCGACGAGAGCTCGATGCCCGAGGTAGGGATCGTCGCGTACTCGGCGAAGTTCGCTTCCGGCTTCTACGGGCCGTTCCGCGAAGCGGCGGAATCGGCGCCGCAGTTCGGCGACCGCCGCACGTACCAGATGGACCCGGCCAACTCCCGCGAAGCGCTGCGCGAGATCGAGCTCGACGTCGCCGAGGGGGCGGACATGGTCATGGTCAAGCCGGCGCTCTCGTACCTCGACGTCATCCGCCAGGCCCGCGACCACTTCCCCCTCCCGATCGTCGCCTACAACGTGAGCGGCGAGTACTCGATGGTGAAAGCTGCCGCGGAGCGAGGCTGGATCGACGGCCCGCGCGTGATGAACGAGATCCTGACCTCGATCAAGCGCGCGGGAGCGGACCTGATCATCACGTATCACGCGATGGAGTTCGCGAGCGGTTATCGCGGCTGAGCCGGCCGTCGTTAGGACGAAATTGAAAATTGAAAATTGAAAGATCGGACATGCGAGCCGCGCGGTCATCGCGAAGCTCCGATTTTTCAATTTCTAATTTTCAATTTTCAATTCAGCCTCAGGCTGCCAGCTCCTCCAGCAGCATCCCCGCGATCCGCTTCGCCGCCTCGTGGTACGCGGCGCTGCCGGGGTGAAAGGAGTCGTAGCGGCTGAGGCGCTGCGGGGTGACGATGTCGTGCATCTTCACGACGGCCACGCGGGGGTCGCCTTCGAAGCGGCCGAGCAGGGCGGTGTCCCAGAGGCCGAGGTACTGGTTGATCAGCGACGAGTACTGGTGACGGGGGACGGGGTTGTAGCCGCCGAGGAGGAGAATGCGGGCGTCGGGGTTGATGGTGTGCAGCTCCGTCACGATCGTCTCGACGCGGCCGAGGATCCGCTCGGCCACCTCGAACGGCGCGCGGAGGATCTCCTCGCGCGACTGGCCGGAGCGGAAGAGATCGTTCGCGCCGATCGACAGCACGATCGCATCCGCCTTCGCGAGCTGCTTCCGCACGCGATCCTGCTCGAGGCGCGAGATCACGTCGCCGGTCTGCGCGCCGTTCACGCCGAGGTTGATCGCCTCGACGCTGCGCACCCCGCGGGCCTGGAGCTCGTGCTCGAGACGGCCGGAGATGCCTTCGCCGGTCTCGTCGCCGGCGCCGTAGGCAAGAGAGTCGCCGAGGGCGACTACGGTAATGGTTTCGGGCATGGTGGTTTTCCGTTGAGCCTGCGGAGCAGCCGGTGCCGCGCTCTGCTGTGGAGGGGCGGACTGGCTGCACGCGGCGGCGATCAAGATGAGTACTGCGAGGACCCGGTTCACACTCCGAAATAGTGCGAACCGCAGGCCATCACCCGCACCAGACCGCGGCTACCGCGTCCGGGTGCTCCAGCAGAAACCCATCTTCCTCGGCGTCGTATTCGATCACCGCGCCGTCGAGGCGGGAGGCGGCCATGTCGTCGAGCGCGACCGTGACGCCGTCGACGTCCATCACCGCGTCGTCCGTGGCCGGCTCCGAGGCGTAGCTCAGGCGATAGCCCGAGCCGCCGCAGCCGGTCGTGAAGGCGATGCGGAGAATGCGGCCGCCGGCATCCTGCTGGAGGTGCGCGGCGGCCTCGGGGGAGAGCGAGATGTTCATGAGCCTGCGGGGGCGCCGTTGATCATGTGCCAGTGGGCGTCTTCGCGCTTCCACCAGTCGGCGTCGTCGCGGATCGTCTCCAACTCGCGCTCGAGCTCGACGATGTGCGACTTCTTCACGCTCTCCACGTAGAGGAGCAGCTTGCGGTCGGCCGGGACGGCGGCGTTGATGAGCTCCCGCATCTTCCGCTGGATGGTGCGCTCGCGCGAGATCAGGAACTCGGCGGACTCGCGGTACGACAGCTCCCCCTCGAGGATCTCGTTGAAGATCATGTCGCTGCCGAGGGTCACCCGGACGCGGTTGCCGCCGGCTGCCGCGATCTTCATCTCCACGAGGTCGCGGTTCTCCCGCTCGTCGATGGCGAACTGCTTGAACATCGTCCGCGTCATCGGGTTGGGGAGGTTCTCGGCGAACTTTTCGAAGACCTTGTAGGCCTCGACGGTGTACTGCAGCATCAGCGCGAGCTGCTGGCTGGTGAGACCCTGGGTTGGTGTGCTGACTACGGTCATTGGTTCCTCATTCGATCCTTGCGACTTTCACGACGACGTCACCCATCAACTTCGCCTGGCAACTGAGGCGGTACGGCGGGTCGAGCTCTTTGTAGGTCTCGTCCGGCGTGGGGGGCGTGAGCTGGTCCCACCCCTCGACGACCTCGATCCTGCAAGTCCCGCACGCACCGTCGCCGCCGCAGACCTGACTGACGCGAACACCGAGCTCTCCGGCAATCGACAGAAGCGTCTTCCCCGCAGGAAATTCGCCGCTCTTAGCTGCGTCAGCGAACGTCACGCGCGGCATGGGCGGCGGCATTCTAACGAAATTGAAAATTGAAAATTGAAAATTGAAAGATCGGAGACGCACACCGCAACGCCCGGAGCCCCCTCCGATTTTTCAATTTTCAATTTTACATTTTCAATTCCGCCCCTCCACGGCCCGATGAGCCATGTACGAGCTCCTCACCAGCGGCGCCGACTCCACGTGATGGAAGCCGAGCTCCCGGGCGCGCCGTCCCAGCTCCGCGAACTCCTCGGGGGTGTAGTACCTGCGCACCGGGTGGTTCTTCTCGCTCGGGGCGAGATACTGCCCCATGGTGAAGATGTCGACGCCTGCCTCGCGGAGGTCGCGGGCCACGGCGAGCACTTCCTCTTCCGTCTCGCCGAGGCCGAGCATCACGCTCGACTTCGTCAGCATCCCGGGCTCGCGCTCCCCGTGCGCCCAGCGCAGGATGTCCAGCGAGCGCTGGTACTTCGCCACCGGCCGCACCTGCGCGTAGAGCCGCGGCACGGTCTCGACGTTGTGCGCCAGCACCTCGGGGCGAGACGCGATCACCGTCCGCAGCGCTTCGTGGTTGCCGTCGAGGTCGGAGATCAGCACCTCGACCGCCGCACCGGTGCGCTCGCGCACGGCGCTGACCGTCCGGGCCACGTGCTCTGCACCGCCGTCCGCCATGTCGTCGCGGTTGACCATGGTGATGACGGCGTGCTTCACCCCCATCCTCTCCACCGCTTCCGCCACGCGGCGCGGCTCGTCGTAATCGGCGAGCAGCGGATTGCCCCGGCCCACCGCGCAGAACGTGCAGCGCCTCGTGCAGATCTCGCCGAGGACCATGAACGTGGCGGTGCCGGCATTCCAGCATTCGAAGATGTTCGGGCAGCGCGCTTCCTGGCAGACCGTGTTCAGGCCGAGGTCGTTGATCAGCTTCGACACCGGCAGCTGCTGGAGATCGCCGGGGACGCGGATCTTCAGCCACTCGGGACGGATACCTGCGCGTTTGTTGACGGGAGTCATCGGATCATCACGGATTGCGGCAACTGTTCTACGCGCTCCAACGCCTCGCGGTCGTCGGTCCAGCGCATCCTTTCATACGCCTCGGAGAACGTAAACCAGCCCCACTGGTCGTGCTCTTCCGGGTCGATGCGGATGGGGAGGCGCGAGTCGAGCGTCGCCTCGAAGCAGACCTCGCTGGCCACGATCGGCGCGGCGTAGCCCTTCGCCTCCAGGTACTTCGATTCGATCAGGAAGGACTGCGTGAGGTCCAGCGGCCGCGGCTCGCCGCGCTGCCCCGTCTCCTCGGCGATCTCCCGGCGCGCCGTTTCGAGCGGCGATTCGCCTTCTTCGATCGAGCCGGTGATCGGCTGCCAGAACCCGCCGCGCTCCGGCCGCCGATGCAGGAGCAGGACGCGGTCGTCATCATGGACCACGATCTTCACCAGCCGGATCGACTCCGGCCGCGCCACCAGCTCCCGCTCGAAGACCTCGGCGAACTTCGCTGCCAGGATCTCGCGCACCTCGTCCAGCGGCACGCTCCGCCCGAGCTGGCGTTCGATGGAGGTGACGCCGGTGCCGTGGAGCCCGCAGGGGGTGATGAGGCGGAAGTGCTCGAGGTTCGTGGCCACGTTGAGCGCCCAGCCATGCGAGGTGACCCACCGCGCGATGCGCACGCCGATGGCCGCGATCTTGTCGTTGCCGACCCAGATGCCGCGCTTCCCGTCCACCCGCTCCGCGGTGATCCCGTACTCCGCGACGGTGCGGATCAGCACTTCCTCGAGCTTCCAGACGTACTTGCGCACGTCGCGATTGCCCTCGCCGAGGTGGAGGATCGGGTAGCCGACCAGCTGCCCGGGCCCGTGGTAGGTGATGTCGCCGCCGCGCGTGGTCTCGAAGAAGCGGACGCCGTGCGTCTCGAGGAGGTCAGGGGTGGCGAGGAGGTTGTCGAGCTTCCCCCCACGCCCGAGGGTGATGACGGGAGGGTGCTCGAGCAGGAGCAGCTGGTCCGGGATCTCCTCGCGCTGACGGAGCTCGACCAGCCTCTGCTGAAGGTTCATCCCGTTCTCATACGTCACGAGATGCAGCCGCTGCACCTCGCAGGTCCGCATGCGAGGGCACAAGGCGAGAGGGAGGGGGGACATTCCCGAGGGCGGAGGGCTCGGCGCGAGGCCGCGGAGACGCAGCGGCGCCGCTCGGACGTCCGGGCAGCAGATTAGATCGAGCGCTCGAGCAATTGGATCGAATGAACGAGCAATTAAATCGAGCGATCGGACAATTAGTTCGAACGCGCGAGCAATTAGATCGAGCGATCGGACAATTAGATCGAACAAACGAGCAATTTCTGTTCGTGCAGCAAAGCGAGGCTGGTGCGATCTCGCCTCGTGGCACGAGCGAAGGCTGGACCTGCTCGCGTTGCAGGACGAACAAAAACAGTAAGAGCGGTAACTGGCGTTACCGCACTCCAGAACAGGAGGCGGCGCTCCGCGCCGCCGCTATACTGCCGCACGGTCCGGCGGGCGAATACGACGTGCGAACGAAGCGATGGTTGCGAACGTCGCCATCGACGCGGGGAACGAAACAATCCGTGCTCCGCCGCGGAGCGGCAGCGTTCATCACGGGTACGTCGCGTAGAATCCTGATCGCGTGAATCGACCGGCACGAATCGCGGCTTTATCCGGCGCGTTGATTTGCGTGACGGTGGCTTTCGTGTGCTTCCAGCGCTACACCGCCTATGGCATCTTTGCGGCGGGTGGGGGCCGTTACTGGGTACGCAGGGCGGCAGAGACGACCGACGCGGCTGAAGCAAGAGCACATCTGGTGCGCGTGGTGGCGGCAACGCAATACGGCGTCAATATCGCGGAAAACGCCGTCCGCGATCTGGAGCGTCCAAAGGATCGCATCCGTCTCTGGTCGCTGTTGATCGAGGTCGCACCGAATGACACCTGGCGCGCGATCTATACGCGGCGGCGGGTGGAGGAACTGCAGAGACGCGGTTCGGGATCCGGCAGGTAGACCGTTTGCCTGCCGGAGCTCGCGGGCGCAGAATCAGCGGATGACACCAGCCGCGCGGTCCGTCTTTGTGTTCGGCGTTTACGTGGTGGTGGTCGGGATCCTGGTCACCTTTGCACCGGCGGAGATCCTGCGCGTGCTGCAGTTTCCGCCGGCGGCGGACGAGTGGATCCGGATGGTGGGCATCCTGTCGCTGGTGATCGGCGCGTACGACATTGTTTCGGGGCGCAGTAATGCCGAGGCGAACATTCGGGCGAGCGTGCCGATCCGGGTGGGGTTCGCGGTGTGCTGCTGCGCGCTCGTCGGGTTGCGATTGATGCCGCCGCAGTTGCTGCTGCTGGCGGCGATCGACGTGGCGGGGGCGGTGTGGACGGCGTTGGCGCTGCGCGGGAGCCGGTCGGTGGCAGAGGCTGGTGCATGAGGCGTATCATTACGCCATGCAAGGATCTGTAATTCAGGGTTATTTTCCCCATGGTCCACGCATCGCCGCGGCGGCGGCGCCGGAGCGTGTGACTCCTGACTGGGCGCGAGCCCGCGTCGCGCAATTGCACGCGGGACATGTCCGGCCGAATGCGGCGCCGGTACGCGAGACGGCGGTCCAGGCCAAGCCGACGCCGAATGGCTCGTCGCGGCAGTTGCCGCAGCATCTGGCGAGATTTCCCAATGCGGGCGGACAGCCACTGCCGGCGGAGGTGCGCCAGCGGATGGAGGCGGCGTTCAAGACCAGTTTCTCGGACGTCCGGATCCACGTCGGTCCGCATGCCGCCAGCATCGGGGCGGCCGCGTTCACGCACGGGACGAACATCTACATCAGTCCCGCGTACTACGCGCCGCATGCGCCGCAGGGCCAGCAGATCCTGGCGCACGAACTGGCACACGTCGTCCAGCAGAAGTCGGGACGCGTCCGGAATCCGTTCGGCAGCGGCGTCGCGCTCGTGCAGGACCGGGTGCTGGAGAACGAAGCGGATGCCATGGCGCTGCGCGTAAGTCTGCGCCAGGACGCCGTGCCGGGTCGCGGCCCGCGCGTCGTGCAGCGCGCGATGGCTGCCGTGGCATACGAGAGTCCCGAAGTCGCGCATGCATACATCTGCGCGACTTACGGAACCGGGACGCACGACGACGGGACCGCATTTCACCTCTGGGGCGGCAGCGGGATCTCCCTCGAGGAAACGGACGGAAGCCGGAAGTTCGACGAGTTCCGCGCCGAAACCGACCGCCTCGGAAAAGCGAACGGCTGCCACACCTGCGGCAGGTACGCGGGCGACGACACGCCTCCGAACGCGAACACCGGCAATCCCATGCTGCACTGGGTCTGCGACCACCAACCGCCTCTCGGCATCATCGAGGATGCCGATGCGTGGAGGCTTTACCCGCAGTGCCACGAGTGCTCGAACGCGCAACGCGGACGGAGCGTCATTTACGTGAACGCGTTCAAGAAACACGTCGGGCGCCCACCCGACAAACGGGACCAGCACCTGTTCTGGGGTGCGGGCCGGGTGCATCGCGCGCACGCGAAATACGACGTCGATTACAAGATGTGAGTCGTCACCGCACTCCGGATCAGACGCCGCGGAGGGCGAAGTTCACGGTCTGGGTCTGGTTCCGGGAGAACGTCACCTGGACGCTGGCAGCCTGCCCCTCGGCGAGGGTGTAGCCGGCAGGCGGTGTGAGCACGATGCGGTACTGGCCGCTGGTTTTCAGGAAAAAGTAGTAGCCGGGCAGGCCCACGCTGCCGGTCAGTCCTCCAGCATCCTCGGTCTGGCCGTTGAGGCGTTCCATGCGGACCGCGGCTCCGTTGACCGGCTGGCCGGCGGCGTCTTTCGCGTAGACGTCGATGCGGCCGAACTCGAAGTCACTGGGATCGGTGGGGCCGGGGCCGCAGGCGGCGGCGAGGAGAAGGGCAACGGCACAGAGGGCGGCTTTAGCGATCGTCATTGGCTGAAGCAGAACGCAGGACGCATGCCTCACCGCCGCTTGCGCAAATCCGCCCGTAATTTCGTGGCGTCCGCGATCACGGCGGCGTCTTTGGCGGTGGCGAGCAGTTCGTCGAGGATGGCGACGGCTTCGCGGTTCTTTCCCTTGTTCGCGAGCTCGATGGCGCGGTTGTAGGTCTGGATGTCGCGGTTGGTGGCGGCGATGGCCAGGAGGTTGGCGGCCTGGATCTCGAGCTCGCGGCGCGACATGGCGTCGGTGGTCTTCGCGGCGAGGTCGTGGACGATGGCGGCGGCTTCTTCGAGCTTGCCGCTTTGGGCCAGCGCGTTGGCGCGTTCGGTCTCGACGGTCACGTAGACGTTGCGGGCGGCGAAGATGGTCTGCTTGTCGCGGGCGTGCTCGAAGGCCGAGGCGAAGAGGGCGTCGGCTTTGTCGCGGGCGCCGGTGCGGAGGTACATCGCGTAGAGGTTCAGCGCGAAGTCGGTGCGTTGCGGGGCTCGCGTCAATGCGCGCTCGAGCTGGGCGATGCCGGGAGCCAGGTCGGGCTCGACGAGGTGGCTCGTGCCGGCGATGCCGCGGGCGCGCGCTTCTTCCGCGCCGATGCTGAGCGCGTGCTCGGCGAGCGCGCGCGCTTTGCGGAACTTCTCCGCGTCGCCCTCCGTGGGGGTGAAGGTGCCGGCGAAGACCCCGATGGCGGTCGAGAGGAGCGACTCGGCGTACAGCAGGTGGACTTCCGGATCGTTCGGTGCGGCGGCGACGGCGCGCTCGTATTCGCCGATGGCGGCGAGGGTGCGGGCGTGTTGCGGATCGACGCTCAACGCTTCCCGGTAATGCCGCTGCGACTCGGCCTCGGCTCCGGCCACGTGCGAGAGGAACGAGCCGAGCTCGAAGAGCAGCGTGGCGCGGTCGAGCGGCGTGGCGGACGCCGCGACCGAGGGGGTGCCTTCGAAAAGCTGGAGGCGCGTCAGCGACTGACGGCGCATGGCGTGCTCCATGTCGCTCACGGACTGCTTGTAGTGCGTGCGCAGCGCGCCGGCGACCGGCGTGCCGGTCTCGACGTCGCGCAGGAAGGCGAAGAACTGGTCCGGGCCCGACGCCATCAGGTAGTCGACGGCGGCCCAGCTCTGCGCGTAGAACGCGGTCGACGCGCCGGCGGGGGAGTCGGGTGTGACCGCGAAGAGCTGCGCGAGCGGCATGGGCGGTTTCTGCCGCAGCAGCGCCTGGTGCTCCTTGATCGGCACCCCGGCCGTGACCCGCCCCTTGCGCACTTCGGAGTTGCTGAAGTATTCGGCCAGTCCTTCTTCGAGCCAGAGCGGCGGCATCACGTCCTGCTGCCGAAGGAGGTCGTGAATCAGCTCGTGCATCGCGGTCCGCTCGAAGCGCCCACGGCTCGAGGCGTCGACGAACATCGTCCCGCCACCGCCGTGGCGGACGTAGGCGCCGGTCGCGCGGGCGTTCTGGCGCGCGAAGAGGAGGTCGAAGTACGGCTGGCTCTCGCGCCGCTTCTCGAAGACGAAGACGGTGGCGGGGGTGGCGGCGGGAGCGAAGCGCGGGTTGGCGCGCATGAGCGCCGAGGCGAGCGTGTCGAGGTCGGCGGCGATGTTGCGGGTGCGGATGTCGTTCGCGCTGCTGATCACGTCGAAGCGTGCGGAGCGGAGCCGGACCCAGCGGCGGTCGGGAGCGGGGAAGGGGATCGGCCCCTCGGGCTTGCGCACCTGCCCGTCGCCGGCGATCCCGATCGGCACCGGAGGAACGTAGACATCCTGGGCCACGGAAGGCACCGCGAGGAGAAGGATGAGGACGGTGGCGAGCTTCTGCACGTGCAGATCAAAACGGGCGGTCGGCGACGCGCGATTCCTCCCGTTCCCGCGTTGACTCTCGACGCGCGCGACTGCATGCTGCCGCGCATGGCCGTCGCCAAGGTCGCGCACGCCGTTCTGATCGTCCTGCTGGCCGACTTCATCCTGCCCTCGGTGATGAGCGACGGGACGCAATACGCATCCGGATTCGACGAGAGCCGATTCCGGGAGCTCCAGCGTGGCGCGTCGATGGGCGAGGTGAAACGCGCTCTCGGCGAGCCGTTGCTCCAGAAGACGTTCGCCGACGGCGAGACCGTCTTCTACTACACGCGCCAGCAGGACGAGCGGGACAACTACCGGCTCCGGAATGTGGTGTTTGATCGGAGTGGCAGGGTGGTCCGGCGCGTCGCCGAGTTCTACATCGACTGAAACGCTGCTGAAGAAATCGCTGGAGGGGGCGCATCTCGCCTGTGGCACGGCCCCTCACCCGGCCGTTGGCCACCCTCTCCCCGCTCGACGCGGGGAGAGGGGCTACTAACTTTCACTCTCGCGAGGGGGTAGTTAGTAGCCCTTCTCCCCTTGGCGATTTGCTGCGGTCGTCGCGAGTGACGACCGCAGCCGAAGATCCTACATGGTGAACTGCCCGGCCTCGATGATCGATTTCACGCGCGCCATGAACTGGTCGGCCACGGCGCCGTCGATGAGACGGTGGTCGAAGCCGAGGGAGAGGTAGCACATCGAGCGGATGGCGATGGAGTCGCCGTCCTTGCTCTCGATGACCGCCGGGCGCTTCTTGATGCCGCCGACGCCGAGGATCGCGACCTGGGGCTGGTTGATGATCGGCAGGCCGAAGAGGCCGCCGAAGACGCCGGGGTTGGTGATGGTGAACGTGCCGCCCTGGACGTCGTCCGGCGCGAGCTTCTTGGTGCGCGCGCGGTCGCCGAGGTCGTTGATGGCGCGGGAGGCGCCGAGGATGTTCAGCTCGTCGGCGCGCTTGAGGACCGGGACGATGAGGCCCCAGTCGAGCGCGACCGCGATGCCGATGTTGAGCTCGCGGTGGTAGACGACGTTGCTCTCGTCCATGGAGGCGTTGAGGATCGGGAACTCGCGGAGGCCGGCGATGACGGCCTGCACGATGAAGGGCATGAAGGTGAGCTTCACACCGCGCTCGGCGTAGGCGTCCTTGTGCTTGCGGCGCAGGCGGTCGATGTTGGTGACGTCGACCTCGAAGACGGTGTAGACATGCGCCGAGGTCTGCTTGGACTGGATCATGTGCTGCGCGATCTTCTTGCGCATGACGGAGAGCGGCTCCATCTTCACATTCGATCCCTCGGCGAACTGGACGCGCGGCGTCTGCGGGGCCTGGTAGGCCTGCGCGGGCTGCTGCGGCGCGGACGGCTGCGGTGCCGGAGGTGCCGACGGCTGCGGCGCGGAGGCGGCAGCGGCCGGTTTGGGCGACTGCAGGAACTCGAGGATGTCGTTCTTGGTGACGCGGCCGGAGACGCCGGTGCCCTGGAGCTGGGAGATGTCGACGTTGTTCTCCGCCGCGATCTTGCGGACGAGGGGGGAGGACTTGGTGCGGCGGCGCTCGTCGAGGGAGGCTACGTTCTCATCGTCGGATTCGTCGCCTTCGGCGGGTGTTGTCGGTTGTCGGGTGTCAGTTGTCTGTGGTGTTTCGGCTTGCGGAGCGGGTGCGGCGGCCGGAGGGGCCTCCTGCTTCGGTTCCGGCTCGGCGGCGGATGCCGGGGCCGCGGCGGGGGCGGCTTCGGTCGCTGCGCCTTCGGCGGAGATCCGGGCCACGACGGCGTTGACCGGGACAGTGTCGCCTTCCTTTGCCAGGATCTCGGTCAGCACGCCGGCGGCGGGCGACGGGATTTCAGCGTCGACTTTGTCTGTGGAGATCTCGAGCAGCGGCTCGTCGCGCTCGACTTTGTCGCCGACGTTCTTGAGCCATTTCGAGACCGTACCTTCGGCGATGGATTCGCCCATCTGGGGCATTACGACGTCATGTGCCATGGATTTTCGTGCTCCTGAACTGCGAGGCGCTTTTTACATGCAAACGGAGCGCGCGGCAAGGCGAGGGCATGGAATACGACGTGCACAGAGGGCTCGCGGGTCAAATGCACCTGCTGGCGTTCACGATATTCGGCCTCCTCGCCGCCTCCGTCCCGCAGCCGGAGGCGGCACTTTGAGGGTCAGTACGCGAGCAGTTCCCGCGCCGCCGCCAGCACCTTCTCCTTGTTCGGCAGGACGTATGCCTCGAGGGGCGGGGAGTACGGGGTCGGGACGTCGAGCGCGGCGACGCGTTTGATCGGGGCGTCGAGGTAGTCGAAGGCTTTCTCCGCGATGCGGGCGGCGAACTCGGCTCCGGCGCCGCCGGTGAGCGGCGCTTCGTGCAGGATGATGACGCGGTTCGTCTTCGCTACCGACTCCAGGATCGCTTCCTCGTCGAACGGCAGGATGGAGCGGAGGTCGACCACTTCCACCGACACGCCGTCCTTCGCCAGCTCGGCGGCCGCGTCGTCGGCCACGTAGATCATGGCGCCCCAGGTGAGGATGGTGAGGTCCTTCCCCTTGCGGCGGATGTTGGCCTTGCCGATCGGGACGATGTAGTCCTCGTCCGGCAGGTTTTCCTTGACGCGGCGGTAGAGGTACTTGTGCTCGATGTAGAGCACGGGGTTGTCGTCGCGGATGGCGGCTTTCAGCAGGCCCTTGGCGTCGTACGCCGTCCCCGGCGCGACGATCTTGAGTCCCGGCCGGTTCATGAACATCGCCTCGGGGTTCAGCGAGTGGTACGGGCCGCCGTGCGTGCCGCCGCCGGCCGGGCCGCGCACGACCATCGGACAGGCGCGGCCGAAGAGGTAGCTGCTCATGGCCGAGAAGTTGACGAGCATGTCGTAGCCGCAGGTGATGAAGTCGATGAACTGCATCTCGGCGATGGGACGCATGCCCATCAGCGCCGCGCCGGAGGCCGCGCCGATGATGGCGATCTCGGAGATCGGCGTGTCGACCACGCGCTCCGGTCCGAAGCGGTCGATCAGGCCGTAGCTGGTCTTGAAGGCGCCGCCGTAGACGCCGACGTCCTCGCCGATGAGGAACACGCGCTCGTCGCGCGCCATCTCCTCGTGCATGGCCTGGGTGATGGCCTCGATGTACGTGGTCTCAGCCATTCCAGTAACCATCCTCGATATAGAGTCCGCGGGCAGCGTCGGAGGGAGTCGGCATCGGCGACCGCTCGGCTTCGTCGGTCGCCTCGTCGATCTCGCGCTTCACGCGCTGCTGGATTTCGGCGAGCTGCTCCTGCGTGGCAACGCCGAGCTCGAGCAGCACTTTCTCGAAGCGCGGCACGGCGTCCTTCTGCTGCCACTCGTCGATCAGTTCCCTGGGGACGTACGCCTGGTTGTCGTGCTCGGCGTGCCCTTTCATGCGGAACGTCTTCACCTCGATGAGCGTGACGCCTTCGCCGTTCCGGGCGCGCTCGACGGCGCGTTTCACTTCGCCGTACACGGCGAGGACGTCGTTGCCGTCGATGGTCACGCCGGCGCAGCCGAACGCGTACGCCTTGTCGGCGAGCGTCTTCGCCGCGGTCTGTTTCGAGGTCGGCGTCGAGTAGGCGTAGCCGTTGTCCTCGACGATCACGACCATCGGTAGTTTCTGCACCGTCGCGAAGTTCATCCCTTCCCAGAAGGCGCCGGTCGACGAGCCGCCATCACCGATGAAGGCGAGCGTGACGAGCTTCTTCTTCTGCATGCGACCCGCGAGGGCGATGCCGGCCATGACCGGGATCATGTCGCCGAGCATCGAGATCTGGCCGATGAACCCGTCTCTTTGCGGGTGGCCGAAGTGGATGTTCAGCTCGCGGCCGCGCGTGGGGCCATCGGCTTTGGCCATGTACTGTTTGATGATGTCCGCGGGCCTGGCGCCGGCGACGAGGATCGAGCCGATGTTGCGGATGAGCGGCTGGACGACGTCGCCCTGCGTGTAGTCGAGCGCGTAGGCGGCGGCGACGGACTCCCCTTCCTGCCCGAGGGAGCGATAGAGGCCGCCGATGACCTTCGCCTGCCGGAAGAGGGCCACCAAGCGCTCTTCGAGCGTGCGGGTGAGGCGGAGGTAATACGTGATCTCGAGCAGCTGGTCGTGCGAGAGACCGTGCGTATTCGATGTGGTGGTGATGGTGTCGGTCACGGGTGCGGCTTTTATAGGAATGCCGCCCGTTGCGCAAGTATGCTCAGGCCGCTTGTTCGACGTTCTCGGAACGCTGCTCGATTACGCGCTCGTGTTCGTGCGGGAGTGGTTTGTTCTGCTCGCGGTGGTGGCGGCCGCGTGGTTTGCGCCCTGGCGGCCGCGGGGTGTCGGGTGTCGGGTGTCTGGGGTGTTTCGCCTGGGCGTCATCGTCTTCTGTGTATCGCTGTTCTGGTCGTTGGGCGTGGTTGCTTTCAACGGGATCCCGCGGCCGCTGATCCACGACGACTACGCGGTGCTCCTCGGCGGAGAGATGTTCGCGAACGGGCGGGCCTCGTATCCGACGCATCCGCTCTGGCCGCACCTCGAGTCGTTTCACGTGCTGCAGGTGCCGTCGTATGCGTCAAAGTATCCGCTCGGGAACGAGCTGGTGCTCGCATTCGGGCTGCGGCTGTCCGGCATCGCGCTGCTCGGCTCGTGGCTCGTGGCCGCGGCGGCATGTGCGGCGATCTTCTGGGCGCTGCTGCCAGCGCTGCCGCCGTGGTGGGCGTTCGCGGGAGGGGTGGCGGCGGCGATTCACCCGTTGATGCTGAACTGGAGCGAGTCGTACCGCGGCGGCGGGCTCGCGGCCCTCGGCGGAGCGCTGCTGTTCGGCGCCGCCTTGCGCATCGCCCACGAGCCGCGCGTGCGTGATGGCGCGATCGCCGGGGCGGGGCTGGCGTTGCTCGCGGTGTCGCGTCCGTACGAGGGGCTGATCCTGGCGGCCGCATGCGCGATCGCCGTGCACCGGGTGCATTTCAGGACCATGCTCGCCGCGGTCGCGGTGGCCTCCCTCGGGTTGCTCGCGATTGCCGCCCACAACCGCGCCGTCACCGGCTCGTTCACCACGCTGCCGTGGACCGTGTACGCGCGGCAATACGACTCCGCGCCGCAGTTCGTGTGGCAGGCGGACCGTCCGGTGCCGCAATACCGGAACGAAGAGTTTCGCTTCGTCTGGGAACGGATGCACCGCCGCTCCTACGAGCGGATGCTCGAACCGGGCGGCCTGCGCGACGAGCTCCTGCGGCGAGTCGACTTCATCGCCACGATGGTGGTGAATGACCCGGAGAACCGCCGCCCGGCGCTGCTCTTTCCGCTCTTCCTCGTGCCGTTTCTCCTGCTGCCCTTTGTGCTGCGTGAAGACCGCAACGCGCGCATCGCCGCGGCCGTCGTGGCGATCGGGTTGCTCGCGCCGTTCACGATCTGGGTCTTCCGCCTGACGCACTATCTCGCGCCGCTCGCCGCGCCGGTCGCGGCGCTCATGCTGCTGCTCGTCCGCCGATTGGCCGCCACGCCGCGTGGGCAGCGCTTTGCCATCGCCATTGCCATCGTCTTCGCCGTGAACGCTGCCATGACGCTGAGCTGGTGGTCGAAGCGCGCCGAGGGGATGGAGCCGGTGCGGCAGCGCCTGGTGCAACAGGCAGGCGGGGGGAAGCACCTCTTCATCGTTGCGCCGGATGCGCACGGGCTGGTCTACAACGGCGCGGACATCGACGCGGCACGCGTGGTGTGGGCGCGGGATCTTGGCGACAACCGCGCGCTACTCGCGTACTTTAAAGACAGGAAGCAGTGGCGGGTGGAAAAAAGCGGGCTGCATCAGTTTGGAGTGCGGTGACCGCAGTCACCGCTTTCACTCGCACCGCGGTCTGAACGCAGTCAAAGCGGCGACTGCGGTCGCCGCACTCCAAACTGTTTAGAAGTGAATCGCGTGTCCGGCCACGTCCTCGGCGGCTTCCATGAGGGCCTCGGAGAGGGTCGGGTGGGCGTGGATGGTCTTGGCGATCGACTCCGCCGTGGCTTCCAGTTCCAGCGCTGCACAGGCTTCGACGATCAGCTCCGTTGCCTTGGGGCCGACGATGTGGACGCCGAGGACTTCGTCGTATTTGGCGTCGACGACGTACTTCACCAGGCCGTTGGCTTCGCCGATGATCTTGGCTTTCGAGTTCGCGGTGAAGGGGAACTTGCCGATCTTGACGTCGTAGCCGCGCTCCTTGGCCTTCTTCTCCGTCAGGCCGACGGAGGCGACTTCGGGGTCGGTGTAGGTGGCGTTCGGGACGTGGTCGTAGTTGATGGGACGCACGTCTTTGCCCGCGAGGTGCTCGACCGCGAGGATCCCCTCGGCGGACGCGCAGTGCGCGAGGGCGGGGGTGGGGACGATGTCGCCGATGGCGTATACGCCCGGCTCGCCGGTGCGCATGAACTGGTCGACCTGGATGTAGCCGCGCTTGTCCATCTCGACCTTGATGTTCTCGAGGCCGCAGTTCCCGGTGACGGGACCGCGTCCGGTGGCGGAGAGGACGAGCTCCGTCTCGAGGACGGTCTGCTTTCCCTTGGCACCTTCGATGGTCGACTTGACGCCGTTCTCCGTCACTTCGCAGGAGAGGACCTTCGCGTCGGTCATGACGTCGATGCCCTTCTTCTTGAAGATCCTCGTGAACTCTTTCGCGATCTCTTCGTCCTCGATCGGAAGGAGCTGCGGCATCACTTCGACGATGGTGGTCTTCGTGCCGAAGCGGGAGAAGATCGAGGCGAACTCGGAGCCGACCGCGCCGGCGCCGATGACCAGCATCGACTGCGGGATGCGGTCGAGCATGAGGATGTGGTCGGAGTTGATGATCCTGGTGCCGTCGGCCTTGATGTGCGGGAGGTCTTTCGGGACCGAGCCCATGGCCAGGATGATGTTCCTGGTCTTGATCTGCTTGCCGTCGACATCGACGGTGTTGCGGTCGACGACCTTGCCGAAGCCGGTGATGCGCTCGACCTTGTTCTTCTTGAAGAGGAACTCGATGCCTTTGGCGTTGTTGTCGACCACGCCCTGCTTCCGCTTCTGGACCTGGGAGAAGTCGATCGTGACGTCGCCGACCGTGATGCCGAAGTCTTTCGCCTTCTGGATCTTGCCCCAGACCTCGGCGTTCTCGAGGAGCGACTTGGTGGGGATGCAGCCGCGGTGCAGGCACGTGCCGCCGAGGAACGGGTCTTTCTCGATCACCGCCACCTTCAGGCCGAGCTGGCCCGCGCGAATGCCGGCCACGTAACCGCCGGGACCGCTGCCGATGATGACGACGTCGTATTGCTGTTCTGCCAAGGAAACCTCCGGTGTTTTCGCGCTCGAATTCGCGCGGCGCGCATTATATGCACTCACGCGACCAGCGCTGGTTGCGCTTGCGGCCGGTGCGCCGCGAGCGCGGCGAAGTAGAAGAGCAGCAGCGGCGTCATCAGCGTGCGCCCGGCCGACCAGTCGAGGTGCGGCTCCGCCCGCGTGTACACCGACAGCAGGAAGGCGATGAAGCCGAGCGAGGCCAACACGTACGGCATGGCGCGGTGGGCGCGGCCGGAGATGAGGATGACGGCGGCGGCGATCCAGGGGGTGTAGTGCAGGCGGAGCGCGAGCTCTTTCACCATTTCCCGCGCGGTCGGCACGAGGTAGCGGATCGAGAGATCCTCGCGCGGGACGTAAGTATCGGTGAGGCCGTGGACGTAGCCGAAGAGCAGCCAGGAGGAGAGCGTCAGCACCGGCAGGATGCCGACCTTCCAGCGGCTGCGCGACAGGCAGGTCAGCAGGAGAACGATGGCCACGAACACGCCTCCTTCGACCTTCGTCAGCGTCACGCCGGCGAGGGCGATCGCGGCGATGGCGTTGTGCTCGTTTTCGCGGTCGCGCCAGCAGGTGAGGGCGCAGAGGGCGATGGTCTCGAAGAAGTGCAGAGCCGGCTCGGCGTTCCCCGCCACGGCGTTGCGGATGTAGAAGAGGGCGTACGAGGAGGCGAAGAGCGCGGCCATCGGTCCGGCCACACGGATGCCGGCGTAGCGGCCGAAGCCCCAGACCGCGGCGACGCCGAGCCCGAGGAACATCGGCGCCGAGAGAATGCCGCCCCACCAGTCGAACGCGCCGTCGCCGCCGAGCATCGTCCAGGCGTAGAAGAACGGGACCAGCGGCGGGTAGTCGGGGTGCATGTAGTGGTTCGGGTCGAGCGTGAACGCGTAGTCGAGCGTGTGCGTCTGTCCGAAGCGCTGCCCTTTCGTTCCCCAGAAGATGACGTAGTCCCCCGAGGTGAGGGCGCCCGCCAGCACCGACGACACGAGGATGGCCAGGGCGATGATGGCGATGAGCAGGATTGCATCGCGCTTCTGCGGTGCGGCGACTTCTGCCCGCCGGTACGGCGGGAGGAGCGACAGGAGGATCGGCAGCGGCAGGAGCCACGCGGCGGACCACTGCACGCCGAGGGCGGTCAGGACGAACATCTCCGCGACGATCGTGAAAAGGCCGGTCGCGAAGTAGACCGGCAGGCGTGCGGACCACGGCAACTCACGCACGTTGCCGAAGCGGCGCGCGTACGAGCCGAGGAGGGGAAGGGCGAGCGTGAGGAGGACGAAGCGCGCGCCGATCACTGCATCCTCTTCCAGAGCGCACCGATGCGCGTTTCGTACGCGTGCGCGTAGCGCGGGTCAGCGAGCGGCGCGCCGAACGTCAGCACGTAATCGGGCGGCGTCTGCCCCGGCTGGAGCGCGTGCTGCGGCACGACGCGCTGGTACGGCAACTGTCCATGCGTGATGCGCGCGACCATCATGTCCTCGCCGCGCGAGCGCGGCTTGAGCGCGGTCACGGTCGCCCCTTTGGGCATGGTCCGCGACGCGTACGCATACAGCAGCAGCGTCGCCTCGGCGTCGCGCGGGTTGTTGCTGGAGTTCGACGCGATCGACCGCGCCAGCCTCGGCCCGCCCCGCGCGAGATGCTCGCGCGCGGCGATCACCGTAAAGGCCGCGGCGAAGATCCATCCGGCGAGGGAGGGGATGCGCATGAGGGGGAGTTATACGCGACGGAGCTCCCCACCGTCATCCGGTTTGGAGTGCGGTGACCGCAGTCACCGCTTTGACTGGGTGCGGGGGACGCGAACGCACAAGGCGGCAGCTGCGGCTGCCGAAGGAAAAGCGGTGACTGCGGTCACCGCACTCCAAACCTTGAGCGGCGACTTGCGTCGCCGCTCTCACATCACTCACTGCGCCGGTACATACGTCGGGTCCTGCGTCTGCTGGTCGATGGCCGAGCCGTAGCCGGTCACGCGGCCGGTGCCGGCGACGACTTTGATGGCCACGCGGGCGTTGTAGACGTCGCCGAGGCCGAAGCTGCCGAGGGAGAACTGGCGGAACTCGTTCGGCTGCATCGTGAACTGCACGACCGGGGTGGTGTTCGTGTCGGGAGCGATGGCGCTCACCTCCACCGTCACCGGCTGGCCGGTGGTCTCGGCGAGGCCGATGTTCGTGCGGAAGCGCGAGGACTGCTCGAGCTGCAGCAATTGCAGCGGACGATCGGTCGCTCCGACTGACTCCGCGGGCGTCACGCCCGCGATGTACTGCCCGTAGGTGCCGTTCGAGGTCTTGTTGTAGGTGCGCGCCGAGGCGGTCAGGTTCGTGTTGCCGGGCGTCGTGATCGCCACCATCCCGCCCGCACCGTTCGGCTGCGCGAAGAGGTCGCCGATCAGGTTGTCCAGCACCTTGATCTCACCCGCGGCGAGAGTGATGTCGCGCGTCACGAAGCCCGAGGGATTCCCCTGCGGATAGAACGTGATCGTGGCGGGCGTTTCCGCGGTACCGGCGTTGAAGACGCGCAGGTCGGTGACCCAGAAGACCGAGTCGCTCTGGATGTACGCGACGCCGGGAACGACGTAGCGGTTCGACGTGATCGCGCCCTTGACGACGGGGGAGACGAGCAGCGGATCGTTGGTCAGGTTGTCGACCTCCGACACGTACGCCGTCACCTTGCCGCCACCGCCGATCACTTCCACCTCCACGCGCCCGTCGGCGAGGTCGGTGATGCCGTTCGCGGCGAGCATGCCGTTGATCTGCGTGTGCTCGCGCGGCCGCAGCGACACCGGAATGGTCTTCAGGAGGTTGTTCGCGATGTCGTAGACGCGCACCTGCAGGTCCGCCGGCTGCCCCGCGGCCTCGGCGAAGCCGAAGTTCGCGCGGTAGGCGGCCGACTGCGAGACCTGCTGCAGCGACAGGATCTTCGGCAGCTCTCCGTTCAGCGCACGGCCGACGAAGTCGCCGAAGCGGACGGCCGGGATGAACTGCCCGAACGTGCCGGTGGGCGTGAAGTTGTAGGTGCGGCTGGAGCCGGCGCTGTCGAGATACTTCAGCAGGCCGGGCGTCACTTGCGACACGAGGCTGCTGCTGGCACTCGACGTCGTGGTCATCGGACGCACTTCCAGCATGCCGATGGCGCTGCTGGTGGTGCCGATGCCGAACAGGCTGGCCACGACGTCGTCGAGCGCGAGCGTCGAGCCGGGAGCGATCTCGATCGTGCTCTGGCTGCCGGTCTGGGTCCCGTCCGTCCCGGAGGGGGTGAAGTTGAGCGAGTACTTCATCGTCTTCGCGGTCAGGTTGGTGATGCGGATGTCGGACTCGAAGAGCGAGTCGTTCGCACCCTGCGCGTGCCCGACCACCGGGAAGATCAGCGCGTCGGGCGGCGGCGTGCCGCTGCCGGCCGGCGAGACCGGCGTCACGAGGCTGACCGAGACCGGGATGGTGGTCAGCGTGGTCGCATTCGTGGCCGGACCTTTGCCGGACGCCGTGTTGTACGTGATCTTCACCGTGCCGGTGTTCGTGCCGAGGTTCAGCACGCTCGGGTCGGCGGTGACGGTGAGCGTGAGCCCCTCGACCGGCAACACGCCGGACGACGGCGACACGGTCAGCCACGGCTTGTCGACGGTGGCCACGAACGTCAGCGGCTCGGTCGAGCCGGGGAGGAAGAGGGTCTGGACGACGGTCCCTTCCGCGCCGACCTCGGTGCTGGAGTTGTTCGTCCGTACCGGCGTCACGAAGACGCCGACGCGCTTCGAGTACGGGCCGCGCCGGTCGTTGCAGTCGCTGACGCCGCGGACGCGATAGAGATACTGCACCGGCGTGCCGGTCACTTCGTGCTCGAAGCGGAGTGAGGTGTCGCTGGTGGTGAAGGTCTGCGCGTTCGTGAAATCAGGCGACGTCGATTCCTGCACCTCGTACAGGCCGACGTTCGGGAGCGGCGTCCAGCGCAGGCGGTACGGCGTATTCGAGAGCGCCTGCCCGACCACCTGCGCATCGGGCGCGGTGGGAGTGCCGCACGCGACGGGCGCGATCACGTTGAACTCGCCGCGCGCCGATTCGGTCGACGGGCAGCTCGCGAAGAGCGCTTCGACGAAGTATTCGTACCGCCCCGGCGACAGCGTCACCTCGGCCTCGGTCGCTTCGGTCGACACGGCCACGCTGGCGCTCTGCTCTCCCTGCGCGAGCCACAGCTTGTACCCCGTGGCGCGCGGCACGCCCGCCCACTGGAAGTGCACCGGCGACGTCACGTTGCCGGTCGGGATCAGCAGGATCGGACGGCGGTTGTCGCAGTTCTGCGCGCGCTCGACGGTGAAGCGGAAGTGCGCGGAATCGGCCGGCTCGCAGCCGGCAAAGTACGTCACCACCCACCATTCGATCGTGCCGGGCGGCACCTTCTCGACGAGGAAGTGCGTTTCGGTGGTCAGGGCGAAGGCGGTCGGCGCGCCGTCGTTCACCCGCGCCACGAGCACGTACTTGACCGCGCCGCTGACCGGGCTCCAGACGAAGTCGACCGGAGCGAGGACGTTCGTGGCGCCGTTCGGAGGCGAGACGAGCTCCGCGCCGGTGGTGCTGCAGTTCTGCGCCTGCGGGATCGTGAAGTGCGCCCGCGGTGACATCGTCGACGGGCAGGCCTCGAACGACGACTCCACGCTCCAGACGTACGCGCCCGGGGGGAGCGGAATCGTGAGCTCGGTCTGGTCGGTCGTGCCGATCAGCCGCGGCTCTTCACCGTTGCGCGAGGCGAAGATGCGGTACTTCTCGGCTTCGTCGACCGCGGTCCAGACGAACGTCACCGGGGAGGTGCTGGTCGACCCTTCGGCGGGCGAGACGGGAGACGGTGCGAGGCCGTGGCAACGCTCTTCCGTGTCGTCGACGAGGAAGAACGCCGGCGCCGACGCGACGGGCGCGCAGCCTTCGAACAGCGCCTGCACGAACCAGCCGTACAGTCCGTCCTCCGGGATCTCGAGCTCGTAGCTCGTATCGAGCGTGAACGCGACGTCGCTGAACCCTTCGCCCTCGCGGCCTAGCCAGATGCGGTAGCCGATCGCGCGCTCGACGGGGTTCCAGTCGAGCACCACGTCATCGTCGACCTGCGCCGGGTTGGTGCGCGGACCGACAGGAGAGACGAGCACGGGCGGCAAGTCATTGCCGCAGTTCGCCGCCTGCGCGACAGTGAACGGCGTGGTAACCGAGACCACCGGATCGCAGCCTTCGCGCAATGCTTCGACGTAGAAGCGCATGTTGCCGGCGGGCAGGCTGACCGTCGCTTCGCTGGAAGTGGTGCGGGTGATGGGGACCGGCGCGCTGCCGTCGATCGACAACCAGACGCGATAGGCGAGGGCGCCCTGAAGCGCGTTCCAGGCGAAGCGGACCGGCGAGGTCACGGTCGCGCCGTTCACCGGCGCGACGACGTCGAGGCGGCCAAACGGACAGGCCGGGGGAGACGAGACGGTGAAGGTCGAGGTCGCGCTCTGGACGTTGTCGCAGACGGCGAACGTCGCCACCACGAACCAGCGCACCGTCCCCACCGGAACGAAACGCTGCACCGCGGTCTCCTCGGTCTCGCCGTAGAACTCCATCGGGTCGTCGCCGGTGGCGACGAACAGGCGATAGCGCCTCGCGCCGGCGACCGGGTTCCAGTCGAACGTCACCTGCTGCCCTTCGACCGTCGCGCCGTTGGCAGGAGCGACCAGTTGCGGCGGCGCGTTGTTGCACGGAGTCCCCGAGGACACGGTGAATGCGCGGGGATCGCTGAGGGTGGTCGGGCACTCGTCGCCGAAGATCGTCTGCACGGCCCACAAGCCGCTGCCCGCGGGAAGCGAGACGGAGAGGGACGTGGACGTGGTGGCGCCGATCGAGCTCGGTTCGCCGTTGTCGAACGCGGCGAGGACGCGATACCCGGCCGCCCGCGGCACCGCCTGCCAGGTGAACGTTACCGGCGAGGTGAGGTTCGTGGCGCCGGCCGGCGGGGTGAGCAGCTGCGCCTTCTGAGGCTGCTCGGGGCAGTCATCGCCGCCGTCGCCGGTGACCGTGAGCGTGTTCCGGCGCGACTCCGCGTCGGCGCAGTTGTCGTAGTTGACCTGCACCCACCACTCATAGGTGCCGGGGGTCAGCTCATCGGTGGTGTACTCGGTGTTCTGCGTCTGCGTCAGCGCCCGTGGGACGAAGTTGCCGTTCCTGAGTACGTACAGGGTGTACCCCTCGGCATTCGCGCGCTCGCTCCACTCGAACTTCACCGGCACGCCGGTGGTCGCGTTGTCGGCCGGCGCGAGCAGCGTGACGGCCGTGTTGCCGGTGCAGTTCGGCCCGACCACCAGCTCGCGCGGCGTCGAATACGCCGGCTCGCAATCGCCGTCGAAGTTCCCGCGCACTTCCCAGAGGTAATCGCCCTGCGGCAGCGTCGCAGTGAACTGCGTGACGGTCAGGTTCTCACCGAGGATCTGCCACTCTTCACCGTTGTTGACCTTCAGGTCGTAACTGGTCGCGCCGGCGAACGGCGCCCATTTGAACGTGATCGAGGTCCCTTCCGGGAACGTGGCGCCGTTGGCAGGGGAAGTGGCCGACGGAGCGCCGGACGGGCATGTGGTGGTGAACGTGAACGTGCTCGACACCTGGTCGGCGCAGGCGTTCGCCTTGGCGACGATGAACCACTCCACGGTCCGGCCCGGCTCGACGAGGATTCCTTTGGTGGTGCCGGCCTGTTCGAACACCGGCGTGGGCGTATCGCCGTCGAGGGCGAGATATCCCTTATAGGCCTGGGCGCCCGCGACGGGGCTCCAGTCGAGATTGATGTGGCCGAACGGTACGGTCGCGTTGTTGGAGGGAGAATTGAGCGTCGGCGGTGCGGCCGGGCAGACCGCGGCACTCTGCAGGGCCGGCAGGACGGCGAACAACGAGAGCAACGACCACCGCACGAGGTGTCTCATAGGTTCTCCACGGGTTCTGGGATGTTCGGGACCCTAACGATACTTGTTACCGCCGGTATTGAATAGCACCGTAACGTCGGCAGGCGATATGACGCCGCTCACACGCAGTTCGTTTAGTGCGAGCCAGGCCGCACCGGTCTCGGGGCCGGCGTCGATGCCTTCTTTCCGGCGCAGCTCGGCCGCGGCACTCTCGATGCGGGCTTCATCGACCGCGATCGCGCCTCCGTTCGAATCGCGCAACGCGGCCAGCATCAGCCGGTCGCCGACCGCGCGCGGCACGCGTAACCCCCACGCGCTGGTGCGCGGCGATTCCCACTCGGGGGCGGTCTCGAGCTGCTGCTCGAACGCGCGCACGATCGGCGCGCAGCCGCTGGACTGCACGCTGAACATGCGCGGGCGCTTGCCGTCGATCCAGCCGAGGCGCTCCATCTCGTCGAACGCCTTCCACATGCCGATCAGGCCGGTGCCGCCGCCGGTGGGGTAGAGGATCACGTCCGGCAGGCGCCCGAGATCGTCGAGCAGCTCGTAGCCCATGATCTTCTTCCCCTCGACGCGGTACGGTTCCTTCAGCGTGGAGAGGTCGAAGCCGCCGTTGTCTTTGATGAAGGCCTGGACGCGCTTCGCCGCGTCCGTGATGACGCCCTCGACCAGCTCGACCTGGGCCCCGTAGTCGCGGCACTCATCGACGATCGACTGCGGGGTGTCACGCGGCATGGCCACGAATACCGGCAACCCCGCTCGCGCACCGTACGCCGACAGCGCCGCACCCGCGTTCCCCGCGGTCGGCGCGGCGAGCGACTTCGCGCCGAGCTTCTTCGCCATCGTCACCGCCGCCGCCATTCCGCGCGACTTGAACGAGCGCGTGGGGTTCTTCGACTCGTCCTTGACGAAGACGTTGTCTCCGACCGGCAGGAGCGGCGTGATCCCTTCGCCGAGGGTGACGATCTCACCGTCCGAATCGATGGGCAGGACGTCCGCGTAGCGCCACATGTCGTTGCGCTTCCGCAGCGAGACGTTCGCAAAGTCGTACTGCACCAGGATCGGTGCACTGTCGTTCGGACAGAGGTTGTAGAGCGCGTCGATGGACGAGGTCCAGTCACAACGGGAGCAGCGGAGGGATTTGGTGGTCATGCGGGAGGGGAGGGTACACGACAAAACAAAATCGCCCGTGTTGCCACGGGCGATTCCAGCGAACAGCGGGCGGACAAAAGCTACTGCTTCTTCTTCGCTTCCTCGAGCTTCTGCTCCATCTCCTGGACGCTCTGCTGCACTTCGCCCGGCTTGTCCTCGTACTTCGAGAGCTCGTGGGCGTAGGCGTTGAGGGCGTTCTCGTGCTTCGTGAGGAGCTGGCGGTTGTACGTGAGGGCGGGGTTCTCGTCCTGCTGCGCGGTCATCTCCTGGCGCGACTTGTCGTAGCCGGCGAGCATGTCGGCGTACAGCTTCCTGGTCTGCTCGTCCTTCGCTTCGTCATGCGCTTTCTTCGCCTCGGCGTACGCGTTGTCGAAGTTGGCGCTGATCGTCTCCTGGAACTTCTGGGCCATCGTCGCGGTCGAGACCTCGAGGACCTGCTGCTTGACCCAGAGGTACTCCTGCGTGTTGTAGCCGAGATCCTTGGCGGCGCGGATGTCGGCGGTCATGAAGTCGGCGGCCGAGCCGAGGGCCTTGAAGCCTTCCATCATCCCGCCAAGGGACTTGTCGCCCTTCTTCTCGGCAGTCTCGGCGTGCTTCTTCATCTCGTCTTTCGCGACCTGGGCGATCTTCTTCTCGTGCTCGCGCACTTTCAGGTACATCTGGATCTGCGCCTCGGTCAGGCGGCCGTCCTCGGGGGCGGTGTACTCGTCATTGGCGACCTGCTCCATGAGCTCGGTCGTGCCGACGTTTTTCAGGTCGTTCGCGATGGCGGCCTTGTCGGCGAGCTCTTTGGCTTTGCAGCCGCCGAGGGCGAGGGAAAGGCACAGCATGGTGGCAAGGGTGCGTGACATTGGGTTTCGGTCTCCTCGTTGAAGTGGGGTGATTCTAACGGGCGCGGTGTTGAGGCGCGCGTGATGGTGCACACAAAAAAGCCGTTGTCGGTTGTCAGGTGTCAGGTGTCTGCGGGTTTGCGGCTGGCGGTACCTGCCTCGCAAGCCGCAACGCCGCAGACACCTGACACCCGACACCCGACACCGCTGAGCGGCGCAGCCGCTCAGCTCTGCAACTCTGCTGAAACTCTCGCCCGCAGCTCATCCAGCTCCCGCAGGATCGTCTGGAGCGCGGTCTGCTTGATCTGGAGCTTCTGCTCGAGCAGGGCGATGCGCGCTTCGAGCGGCTGGGAGGAGGATGCCGATGCCGCGGGCTGCGGCTCGTCCATCACCGCGACGGCAACCGGCGAGTCGAGCAGCTCCTCGGCGCCCAGCTCTTCGACGTCGTCCAGATGCGGCACCGCGACATTTCCGGCGAACGTCGACGGGCGGTTCCGTCCCTCGGCCAGCAACTGCTCGAGCGATACCTCTTCCGCCTTGTCGTAGTCCGCCTCGACCGGCACGCTGTCGGGGAAGGGGACCGAGTCGGCGAACGGATTCGGCGGGGCCGCGAGCGGCTCGTTGTCGAGCATCGACTCGGCCAGGTCCTGCTGCGGCTCCGGCTCGGGCGCCGGCTTGACCGCTACCTTCGCCGCCGGCACGGCGGCCGACTTCCTCGGACCGGTCGTGCTGCCGGCTTTGAGGCGCGTCAGGAGGTGCTTGGCCGTGATCTTCGAGACGAGCTTGAACGTCTCCATGACGCCGGTGCCCTTCAGCGCCGAGGCTTCGGTGTAGGGGTAACCCTCGAAGCCGAGCGCTTCCTGCAGTTGCTCGACCGGAAGGACGCCCGGGATGTCCCGCTTGTTGAACTGGATGACGATCGGGGTGTCGTTCGGGTCGATCTGGTTCTCCTCGAGGTTTTCGAGGAGGTTGGCGAAGCTTTCGCGGGTGGCGTCGACCATGGCCGGCTGCGAGTCGGCGACGAAGACGACGGCGTCGGCGCCTTTCAGCACCAGCTTGCGCGTCTCGTTGTAAAAGACCTGTCCGGGGACCGTGTAGAGCTGAATCTTCAGGTTGAACGGGCCGACTTTGCCGATGTCGACCGGCAGGAGGTCGAAGAAGAGGGTGCGGTCGGTCTTGGTGGCCAGAGACAGCATCTTCCCCTTCGACTTGGGGTCGAGCTTGTCAAAGATGACCATCAGATTCGTCGTCTTCCCGCAAAGGCCGGGACCGTAGTAGACGATCTTTGCCGTCATCTCGCGGGTAGCGTGATTGAAGAGGACCATGGAAACCTCGCGATCGATGTGGCGCGAAGTATCGCACATACAATTCGCGGCGTGAGCGACGACGAATTCGTCGAGATTCCGATCACGGATACGCTCGACCTCCACCCGTTCCGCCCGAGGGAAATCCGCGACGTGGCGAGGGAGTACCTCATCGAAGCGCACGCCCGCGGGTTCACCCAGGTCCGGCTCATCCATGGGCGCGGGATCGGCGTCCAGCGTGAGAACATCCGCTCGCTGCTGCGCTCGCTGGACTTCGTGGTCGATTTCCACGATGCCGACCCCAGCGGCGGCGGGTGGGGCTCGACAGTCATTCTGCTGGCCCCGAATTCGCTAAATAGGGAGTGAGATGTCAACACTTTACGAAGACCTCAGCAGGGTAACGACCTACGAATACACGCGCGAAGAAGTACAGGAGTTCGAGGTGCTCCACGAGGAGATCCGCCGCCTCAAGAAAGAGCGGAACGCGACCATCGTGGCCCACAACTACTACCGCCCGGAGATCCTCAAGGTCGCGGACTTCGTCGGCGACTCGCTCGAGCTCGCCCTCATGGCCGCCCAGGTAAAGGATGCGGACATCATCGAGTTCTGCGGCGTCAACTTCATGGCCGAGACGGCCAAGATCGTCAATCCGAAGAAGACGGTGCTGCTGCCGAACCCGATGGCGGGGTGCCAGCTGGCCGACTCCGCGCCGGCCGAGGATCTGGTGGCCCGGATAGAGGAGCTGAAGCAGGAGTATCCGGACCTCGCGGTGGTCAGCTACGTCAACACGACCGCGGCCGTGAAGGCGCTCTCGGACATCATCGTCACCTCGGCCAACGCGTCGAAAGTCGTCCGCACGCTGTCGAGCAAGAACATCCTCTTCGTCCCGGACCGCAACCTGGCGAACCATGTCGCGGCGCAGGTGCCGGAGAAGAACATCATCCCGTGGGACGGCTTCTGCTACGTCCACCAGCAGATCACGCCGGAGGAGATCATGAAGATCCGGGCGGCAGACCCGGAGCTGGCGATCCTGGTCCACCCCGAATGCCGCCCCGACGTCGCGAAGCTCGCCGACGCGGTCCTCTCGACCTCGGGCATGGTGCGCTTCGCCAAGGAACGGTCGAACAAGCGCTTCCTGGTGGTCACGGAATGCGGGATGTCCGACCGCCTGGCGATGGAGGTGCCGGACAAGACGTTCGTCAAGGGCTGCAAGCTGTGCGCGTTCATGAAGGTGACGACCCTCGAGGACGTGCGCGACTCGCTGCTCTACACGCGGTACGAGATGGAGGTGCCGGAGGAGATCCGGGTCCCGGCCGAACGTGCGCTGCGGCGCATGTTCGAAGCGACCGAATCCTGATGTCGCATCGCAACGGCATTCTCTTCCTCAACCCTCGGGCCGGGACGTTCAGCCCCGCTGACGAGTCGAGCATTCGCACCCTTGCGTACGAGAACGGCCTGCGCGTGGTCGACATCCATCCCGAGATCGACGTCCGGAAGATCGTCCACGAGGCGCTCGACGCGGGTCTCAAGACGTTCGTCGTGGCGGGCGGCGACGGCAGCCTGCATCACGTGGCGCAGGCGCTCGTGAATACGGAAGGGATCCTGGGCGTGGTGCCGATCGGCAGCGTGAACCATCTGGCGCGCGATCTCGGCATCCCGATCGACGACTGGCGCGCCGCGCTCGACGTTGCCGTGCGTGGCGAGATCAGGCAGATCGACGTCGGCCGCATCAACGGGCGCTACTTCATGAACAGCGTGATGCTCGGCATCTATCCGACCATCAGCGCGTTCCGCGAGCGTTTCCGCTCCATGCACAGCCGCTGGCGCGCCTACGTGAAGGCGTTCCGGCTGGCGCTGCACCACTTCCCGCACGTGACGCTGGTGGTGGAGCTGGACGGCCGCGTGGAGACGTTCCGCACGCAGATGTTCGTGGTGGCGGTGAATTCATACGACCTGACGCAGACGGGCGTGGTCTCGCCGAAGACGCACTTCAACGACGGCCGCGTCTCGATCTACTCTCTGTCGTTCATGAGCCGCATGCAGTTCGTCGTGGCGGCGGCCAAGTACTTCCGCGGCAAAATCATCGAGACTCCCGGCTTCCGCAGCATCCGCACCACGCAGATGAGCGTCGATACCGGCAAACGCCGCCTGCGCATCTCGGTCGACGGCGAGCTGATGGATCTCGATACGCCTTTGCAGATCGCGGCCGTGCCGTCCAGCCTCCTCGTGCGCGCACCCGCTGGCTGATCCGCGCAGAGAACAACCGCCGGAGGCCTCTCGGTTCTCTCTGCGGTGACCTTCCGCCCGCCCATCCGTCCAAAGGGTGTCGATGGACAACGACTGCCGCAATTGCTATCGCCCGGTCGCCGAGGGACGCACGCTCTGCGTGCGGTGCGCGAATGAATCGCGGTCGCAGGCGATCTCCGCTCCGCTGATGCTCGCCGCCGGCGCGGCTCTGGTCACCCTCGTCGCCGGCATGCTGTCGCTCAACATTCGGCTCTGCATCGCTGGCGCTGTGGTGGCGGGAATCGCGACGCTGATTCACGTCGTGCAGAGCGTGCGCTGAGCTGTTCTGCCGCTCGCTCGGCGGCTCGATGGCGTTAACTTGACCTAGCCCGCATTTCTCACCAAGGGGATAAAAAAGCCGCCGCCCCGTGCTATTAAGTTGAGTGTCAGCAACAACTTGATGGCGACGGAGGCGGCGGCGTGAGACAGACAGAGTGTAACGGGGA
>Ga0190270_10000051_pt1 | contig 56543 bp, 57 predicted proteins | sample Popmic320T_FD_133748 | JGI IMG/M metagenome (GOLD analysis project Ga0190270, IMG submission 133748) | Populus adjacent soil microbial communities from riparian zone of Weber River, Utah, USA - 320 T | ecosystem: Environmental > Terrestrial > Soil > Riparian zone | place: USA: Utah | collected...
CCGGCACGATGGGACGCGCTCCGCGATGCTCGATCTCCATGTCGGGGCAGGGTAGGCAATCAGCCGACGAAACGCATCCGCAGCTCGTCGAGCGCCTCCGTGCTCATGCTCGCAGCCCCGCGCAAGTACGCCTCGATCCCGCCGTGGTCGGTGTCCACCAGGTCGAGGGTCTCGGCCATGACCCACCGTGGAGTGCCGAGCAGCGCCTCCGCGGCCGGGCGTCCGATGCCGAGCTCTTCCATCTCGTCGACGAAGGCCGACATGGACTCGATCGGTAGATAGCGCATGGTGAGCTGGTAGTCGTCGAGGATCGTCTCTCGGTCGACGCCGAGCCAGCTGAGGAGCATGGCGACAGTGAGCCCGGACCGGTCCTTGCCGCCGGCGCAGTGGATCACGGCGGGTGCGCCGTCGGTCTCGGCCAAGCCGGACAGGACGCCGCCGAAAACCGACCCGCCTTCGGCCACCATCACTCGGTAGTCGTCGAAGAGCCATTGCTCGCCGTCGCTGCGCTCACGCAAAGGTGAAAGGTCGGGTGTCTCCGAAAAACGCGCCGGCATCGGCAAGTTGCGTGAGGGTCGCGGACCAGGCTCTTCGGCGTACTCCTTCTCGCCGCGAACGTCGTAGATCGCCCGGATGCCGAGCCCGTCGAAGGCCGCAAGATCGCCGTCGGTGAGCTCATGAAGCGCGCCGGATCGGAAGACCTGGCCCCAACGGATCCGGCCACCCGAGATGGTCGGATATCCGCCGAGGTCGCGGAAGTTTGGCCCGCCCTGGAAGTGGAGCCGGCGCTCGGCAGCCACCACGACGGTGCCGTCATGAGAGACCGAGACGTACGTTCGGCCGGCCGGTGGATCGGCGAGCCGCACCAAACGCTCGCCGACCGGCACCCGCAGCACGTGGGTGTGCGCGGCCGGGTCCGGCGTCGGCCCCCATCCGATGTCAACCTCCCGGGCGCCGACTGGCTCCCATCGGACGTTCAAGGCGTCGTCGTCCAGCTCGACCTCGACTTCGAGTGCTCCGTCCGTGATCGTCATGTGGGTCCGCCCTCTCAAGCCACGAAGCGGGTACGAAGGTCGTCCATCGCCTGCTCGGTCATACCGCCAGAGTCGCGCAGGTACGCCTCGATACCGCCGTGGTCGGTGTCGATCAGCTCCAATGCTTGGGTCATCGCCCAGCGTGGCGAGCTGAGTATGCCTTCGGCCGCTCCTCGCGGGAGGCCGGTCGCGACGAAGTTGTCGACGACGGTCGGGATGGCGTCGGCGGTCAGATAGCGCCCGGTGAGTTCGTAGTCGTCGAGCACCGTGGTGCGGTCGACGCCCAGCCAGGTCAAGAGGAGGGCTGCGGTGAGACCGGTCCGATCCTTGCCGGCTGCGCAGTGAAACACGGCCGGCGTGTGGTCTGCGGCGGACAGCGAGGTGAACAACTCGCCGAAGACCGGACCCGACTCGGTCACCATCGTCCGGTAGTAGTCGGCGAGCCATCGCTCGGCGTCGTCATGGTCACGCAAAGTCGACCGGTCGGGCATGTTGGCGACATCCCCGGTGACCGGCAGGCTTCGGGACGGGCGCGGATTGGGCCGGCGATCCCGCTCGTCGTCGCGTCGTAGGTCGAAGATCGTGCGTACTCCGAGCTCGTCGAAGACCGCGAGGTCGTCGGCGGTGAGCTTGTGGAGGCTGCTCGACCGGAAGAGGAGGCCCCATTGGGTCCACCTGCCCGAGGCCGTCGGGTAGCCCCCGAGGTCGCGGAAGTTCAGCACGCCGTCGAGGGGAATGCGGCGCTCGGCTGCGATCAGGACGTCGCCGGAACGGGAGAGCGAGACATAGGGCCGCCGGCCAGCCGTGGGGAGATCGATGAGCTGCACCGACCGCTCGCCCGCGGGCACTCGCATCACGTGGGTGTGGGCGGTCGCGTGGGGCGTCGGACCGTAGCCGATGTCGACGTGATGGTCACCGACCGGCTCCCATCGGACCATCAGCTGACCCGCCTCGGCGGCCTCGACCTCGACCCGCGGCGGCGCTGGTGTCATGTCGGTGATGGTACGGGTCGGCGACCCGGTTGCGACGTGGCGCGTTTCACTGTCGGCGCAGGTGCGCGAGCCGGTCAGTCGTAGCTCGCCTCGGTCCACCACTGTCGGTTTTCGACGGCCAGCAACCAGGCACTCCCGTCGACGCTGACGATCTGAAAACGGGCCAGTCGGCGGGATGCCTCGGTGTCCCACCAGCGCTCCTCGACCGGCCACGGCCCGGCCCATGCCGCGACCGGGCGCAACTGGTCGACGGAGCGGCCGTCGGGGCAAAACGTGGCCGGTTCGCCGGTCAGCGTGCCGCGGGTGCTCACGCCGACCGGGTGTCCGTCCGCGGCGACGACGAGAGCCGGCAGCGGCGGGGCATACATCGTCGACGGCAGCGGCGCGGGGATGTTGCCGGGCCACGGCTGCTCCACCGGGCGGCCCGGCCGGGCTCGCTCGCCCCACGGCACGAGCGTCTGGCGATCGGCAGGCCCGCGGCCTCCGCTGGGCACGGCCACCGCGACGGCTTCATGGCCCAGCATGCTCTGCACGCGGGTGAGGGCGCGATGGATGCGTTCGTCCGGGCCGCCGCCCCAGAGCCCTTCGGCGTGGGCGCCGATCGGATCGGCCTCGTCGGGGCTCAGCCGCACGCCGATGACGGGAGAGTCGAGCTCGCCGGCGGACGGACCGACCCCTTGCAACTGCCAGCGCACCCGGTCGACGAGGTCAGCGGCGTCGAACCATCGCGGGTGCAGCCAGCTCCGCTCGAGGATGTCGCCGGACTCGGTGTGCACCTCGATGCGAACGGTGGTGCACACCAGCTTGTGGTCGGCGAGGTCGGCGACGAACCGGTCGGCACACTCGCGGACCGCGAAGGCGACCTGGTCGACTCGGTCGACCGGAGGCTCGAGCGGGGTGAAGCACGACAGCTCCGGCGGCGGCTGCCGGGCGACCACGGGACGGCCGTCGCGACCGCGGGCCAAGCGATGGGCGAACGCACCCTCGGGCCCGAACCGGGCCAGCACGTCGGTGGGGGAGAGATCCGCGAAGCTGCCCAAGGTCCGCAGGCCGAGCCGGCGGAGCAGGCTGGCGAGGTCGGGTTGGCCCAAAGCCTCGACCGGAAGCGGGGCGAGGAAGCGGCCCGAGGCGTCGGTCGGGACCACGTGGATGCGGTCGCCGCGTCGGATGGCCGCCCGGGCAGCCTGCTCGGCCGCGAACGGTCCCTCGGCGATCCCGATCCGGCTGTCGGTGATGTCGAGGCGGGCCAGGCAGTCGGCGATGGCGGCGCCGGCCGCGGCCTCGCCGCCGTAGTAGCGACTGGGTCCGCGAGCCCGGATCGCACAGGCCCCGGGCCGCATGATCTGGACGCCGGGTGTCAGCTCCTCGAGGGCCGCCACGACCGGGTCGAAGGCGTGCGCGTCCAGAGCCGGGTCGTAGGGCAGCACCACGAGCTCGGGGCAGCGCGCTTGGGCGTCCCGCGTACGCAGCCCGCGCCGCACCCCCTCGTGTCGGGCCGCGGCCGAGCAGGCCAGCACCTGACCCCGGTCGAGCACCGCGATCGGGGCATCCGGCGGACAACCCGCCGACCGACCGGCGGCGGTCACCGGCCAGTCCGGACACCACACCGCCAGGGTCCGCGTCATCCGACCGCTTCTCGGGTCCAGACCGGTGCGTCCGTGGTGGCCGGCTCGTCGGCGACCCGCACCACGCCTTCCGCATCGGGCAGCCACAGCCGCGCCTGCCGAGGACGCACCGCCGTGCCGCGCCCTTCGACGGAGATCGTCGCTTGGCGAGCGGTCAGGTGGCCGTGGCCGGCGCCGACGCCTAGCCAACTGCTCTCGGTGATGGCCAGGTTGGCCTCGTGTCGGGGCCAGGCGCCGCAGGTGATGAGGACCGCCTCGCGCTGCCGCAGGCGGGCCGCGATCCGAGCCGCCTCGGCGTCGCGGACCGCGGTGGGCGGACGGACGACGACCACGGCGAGCGAGTCGATCAGCGCCCCGACCACGCTGAGCCAGCGCGAACCGGGATCGGGCACCAGCACCAACCGGTCGAGGTCGATGCCGAGATCGGCGGCGGTCGGTGCGGCGAACCCGGGCATGCCGACGACGCCACACCAGGCGCCGGCGGCCGAAGGGCCGGCCACCAGGGCCATCGTCAGCGCGGTCGAGCCGACCACCGAATAGGTCGCGCCGGCGCGCAGCGCGCCATGCGGCAGCAGGCCGGCCAGCGCGGGGAGCGTGTCGAGTGGCCGAAGGACGTCGTCTCGGCCTCCCTGGGCCTGGCGCACGGTCGCCGCCAGCCGATCGGTCGACTGGCGAAGCACCGAGACTGTCCCGCCCATCTCCCCATCATCGAACACATGTTCGATGGCGTCAACTTCTCCCACGTCAAGATTCTGGCAGGGTCCTCGTGGTGGGATCCGGCTTGGAGGTGCAGCGATGGACACGTCCGCGTATTTGAACGCTGTTGTCGAACAGACGAGCACGTTCGCCGATTGGGTGGATGGCACGGATGCGGCGGCCCCGGTGCCGACGTGTCCGAAGTGGACGCTGGCCGATCTTGTCGACCATGTCGGCGGGACGCAGCGGATGGTGGCAATGCTCGTGGGGGAGCGAATGGGGAGGCGAGCCAGGCGTTCGAATCGGTCGCCGATGACACACCGGTGTGGGATCCGTCCGGCGGCGCCGCAGGCGTACCGTTCTGGTCGCGTCGGCTGTTCGGCGAGGCTTGCGTGCATCGCGCGGACGCGGCTGCGGCGCTCGGCAAGCGGTACGAGAGGCACTGCTCGAGCACTGGATCGACCACATGGACTGGGTCACCGACGGCTGACCCGTGCTTGGACGCCGATCCGTCACTCGTGGTGCGGCGATCCGTCACTTGTGGTGCGGCGATCCGTCACTTGTGGCGGGGATCTAGCGGCTGTCGGTCGCGTCGTACGTCGTCGACGAGGTGCCCATCTCGGATCCGGTCTCCTGCTCGGCGTGGGTGACCTGCCGATGCGCCTGCTCGTGTTCGGCGAGGTCGGGGTCGGCCCGCTCCTGGTCGATCTCGCGCGGGTCCTCTCCGGGCGTCGGCGGCTCTTTGGTCCAGCGGTTCGTGCCGCCAGTGGTCGCGTCGATTCGAGGGTCGGTCATGCCTGGGCTGTACCCCCAAGATCGATCGGCATTCGTCGACCCGTTCGACTGAGGGTCAGGCCTTCTGCTTGGCGGCGGCCTTTTGTGCCTTCTTGAAGGAGCGCACCTCTTGGAGCGTGTCGGGCCCGGTCACGTCGGCGATCGATCGACGTGAGTTGGCCTTGCCGTAGTCACCGGCGGCCTTGCGCCAGCCGTACGGCTGCACATCGAGCTGCTTGCCCAGCAGGGCGATGAAGATCTTGCACTTCTGGTCGCCCCAACCGGGGAGGGCCTTGAGTCGGCGGAAGACCTCGGCCGCGCTGGGCTTGTCTCGGGTCCAGATCGCGGCGGTGTCGCCGTCGTAGTCCTCGATGATCGTCCGCGCCAGCGCCTGCACGCGACGGGCCATCGAGCGGCCGTACCGATGGATCGCCGGCGGAGTCGCGCACAGCTCCTCAAACTCGGCGGTGTCGGCCTCGGCGATCTTGCGGATGTCGAATCCGCCCATCCGGCCGGCGATCTTTTGCGGCCCGGCAAAGGCCGCCTCCATCGGGTATTGCTGATCCAGGGTCATGCCGACGAGCAGGGCGAAGGGATCGGAATGCAGGAGGCGGTTCGCCGAGTCGTCGGTCGTCAGCCACAACGTCATGACGCCATCCTTACAGAACGAACGGCTGGGTGGCTCGGGCGAAGGCGAGGCGGTCGCCGTCGCGGAGGTGGTCGCGGCAGTGACGGGGGCGGGTCGCCTGTCTAGACTTCGGCAAATGGGCATCATGCGCAGCCCCGGCACACAGACGGTCGAGGATCGTCGTACTCAGCCGGTCACCGACGACGGCGACCATGAGCGCTTCTCGCATTACGTGTCGAAGGACAAGCTGACCGCCGCGATGGTCGAAGGCACTCCAGTGATCGCCCTGTGTGGGAAGGTGTGGGTGCCGAGTCGCGATCCGAAGCGCTATCCGGTGTGTCCGGAGTGCAAGGAGATCTGGTCGAAGATGCGACCTGGCGACGACGGTGGCGACGAGGACTGAACCTCGCCCGCAAGCCGATGGAAGGTCCGCGAAACCTGTCCCCTCGGGGGACATCGACACGAGCTCCTTCATGGGGCCAAGGAAGGGACAACGTGACGCAGACGAAAGCAAGCAAGATCCGACGGATGACGGTGGCCGGTCTCGGCGCCGTCGCCCTCGGTACGGGAGTCGCATCGATGCCGGGCACGGCGCAGGCGATGCCGGTCGACGAGGTCGGCAGCTCGGCGTCCTGTGTCAAGGTCGAAGGCGCGGCTCGGACGGACAGTGAGCACGTACGCGACGAGCCGGAGCTGACCGGCCGTCAGGTCCAGGCCATGGAGGCCGACCTGCAAGCGCGGATCGCTCGCGACCCGGGCCTGCTCGAGGCCCGCGCCGACAGCAAGCCGATCATCATCAAGGTCGCCGTGCACTCCATCAAGCCTCGCAAGAGCGGCGGTGGCGTCGGGCCGAAGAGGATCCGGCGGATGGTCGACATCCTCAACGGCGCCTACCGGGGAGTCCAGAGTCGCGCCGCCGCCAACACCAAATTCCGGTTCCGCCTCGACAGCATGGACTGGACCGTCAACCGCCACTGGTACCACATCGGCTACGGCACCAAGTCAGAGCGGAACATGAAGCGCGCCCTCCGTGTGGGTAACGCGCGGACGCTCAACGTCTACCTCGGCAAGCTCGGTGGCGGGCTGCTGGGTTGGGCGACCTTCCCGCAGTGGTACGCCAACCACAAGAAGATGGACGGCGTCGTGATCAATCAGGACTCGCTGTTGGGTGGCTCGGCCGCGCCGTACGACAAGGGCGACACCGTGCCGCACGAGGTCGGCCACTGGCTCGGTCTCTACCACACGTTCCAGGGCGGCTGTAGCGCCTTGAACGACAGGGTCACCGACACCGCGGCCGAACAGGGCCCCGAATACCAGTGCCACCAGGGCCGTGACAGCTGCTCGGCCAAGGACGGCCTGGACCCGATCCACAACTTCATGGACTACTCGGCCGACCACTGCATGAACATGTTCACCAGAGGGCAAAACGAGCGGATGATCCTGCATTGGCGGGCCTACCGCAGCTGAGTCAGCACGCACGTCCAACGCCAAATCAGCGGCCTGGTCGCGGGGCAAGTCAGCCTCGCGGCCGGGCCGCTGTCTTGGTTCAGAGCTTGACTGCGTTGAAACCGGTCCGTTGTCGGCGAACGCTACGTTGGCGACATGCCTGCCGAGACCTCGCAGACGCTGGCCCGTGGACTACGGGTGCTCCAGCTGCTCGCGAGCGAGCCGCGCGGGTTGACCATGACGGAGCTCGCCCAGCGGGTCGAGGTCAACCGGACGGTCGCCTATCGATTGGTGTCGACCCTGGTCGAGTTTGGCCTCGCCCGCCGTGACGATCAGAGCCGGGTATCGATCGGGATCGGCGTCATCGACCTCGCGCGAGCGATCGAGCCGCTGCTGCGCGACCAGGCTCGGCCGGTCCTGCGCCGGTTGGCCGAGGACGTCGGCGCGACCGCGCATCTCACGATCGCCGAGGGCGACGAGGCGCTGGCGATTTCGGTCGTCGAACCCTCGTGGACCGACTATCACGTCGCCTATCGGGTCGGCACCCGACACCCGCTCGATCGGGGCGCGGCCGGGCGAGCGATCCTCCTGGGCCGAAACGGCCAGGCCGCGCCCTATGTCGTGACCCGTGACGAGCTCCAGCCCGGCGCCAGTGGACTGGCGGCGCCGGTGCGAGGAGTTCCCGGGCTGGAGTGTTCGGTCGGCGTCGTGGCGCTGGGGGAGTTGGACGTCGACGCCGTGGGAGTACGCGTGGTGCGAGCCGCTTCGGACATCGCCGGGCGCCTCGCGTGATCGGCCCGGGGTGGCCCCGGTACGAACCTATTGGACCGGGGCCACCCCGGACCAAGAAGCCGCCCGCCACTCACTCCGACTCGACGGCGGCCCGAAGCAGTGGCACGGTGCGATGGGGGATCTGGGTGGCGAGCGCGATCACGGTCGAGGTGCGCACGATGCCCTCGACGGCGACGACCGCGTCGATCACGCGCTGCAGGTCGGCGTTGGAGCCGGCGACGCAACGGCACCAGAGGTCGCCCGCGCCGGTGATGGTGAAGACCTCGAGCACCTCGGGGATCGACTGCAGGTGGGCCGAGATGGTGTCGTGGCCGACGCCCTGGCGGATCTCGAGCGTCAAGAACCCGGTGACCGGATAGCCGAGTGCGGCCGGGTCGACGTCCGGACCCCAGCCGCGGATCACGCCGTCGGCAGCCAGCCGGTTGAGCCGCGACTGTACGGTGCCGCGGGCAACGCCGAGCCGGCGAGACGCCTCGAGCACGCCGATCCGTGGCTCGGCCGCGAACAGCCGCATGATCGTCGAGTCGAGCGCGTCGATGGATTGGGCCATCGGACTCCCCTCCGGTCGTGGGCAACTTGCTGCGCCGGACCGCTGCGGCTCGACATCGATTGGACAAGTTGCACACTCATCTTGCCATCTATTGCACAGTCTGTCGGCTCAGGCGATGCTTCGGTCAACAGTCGTGCACGGAGGAGGCGCCGCTATGACCGAGACGTTGACCCCGGAGGAGCAACAGGCCGAGCTCTCGCTCGACCAGCTCAAGCAGCTCGTCGGCCTGGTCGAGTACGACGAGTCCAAGGATCCGTTCCCCGTCAAGGCGATGGACGCCATCGTCTTCGTGGTCGGCAACGCCACCCAGACAGCGCACCTCTACCAGCACGCCTTCGGCATGGACCTGGTCGCATACTCCGGTCCCGAGACGGGCCTGCGGGAGCGCAAAGCTTACGTGCTGCGCGCCGGCTCGGCCCGGTTCGTCTTCACCGGCGGTGTGGCGACGGACAGCCCGCTCTTGGACCACCACCGCAAGCACGGCGACGGCGTCGTCGATCTGGCGTTGGAGGTTGTCGACGTCGACAAGTGCGTCGCCCACGCCGAGGCCCAGGGCGCCACGATCCTCGACGAGCCGCACGACGAGTCCGACGAGCACGGCACGGTACGGATGGCCGCGATCGCGACGTACGGCGAGACGCGGCACACTCTCGTCGACCGCTCGAGATACGACGGCCCGTACCTGCCCGGCTTCGTCGCGGCCGAGACGAGGGTGACGCGGCCCGATGGCCATCCGAAGCGGCTCTTCCAGGCCATCGACCACTGCGTCGGCAACGTCGAGCTCGGCAAGATGGACGAGTGGGTCGACTTCTACAACCGCGTCATGGGCTTCGTCAACATGGCGGAGTTTGTCGGTGACGACATCGCGACTGACTACTCGGCCCTGATGAGCAAGGTGGTGGCCAACGGCAACCACCGGGTGAAGTTCCCCCTCAACGAGCCGGCCGTCGGCAAGAAGAAGTCGCAGATCGACGAGTACCTCGAGTTTTACGACGGCGCTGGCTGCCAGCACATCGCGCTCGCGACCAACGACATCTTGCGCACGGTCGACATCATGCGCCGCAACGGTGTGGAGTTTCTCAAGACGCCGCAGTCGTACTATCACGACCCGGAGCTGCGGGCCCGGATCGGCAAGGTGCGGGTGCCGATCGAGGAACTCGAAGCTCGCGGCATCTTGGTCGACCGCGACGAGGACGGCTATCTGCTGCAGATCTTCACCAAGCCGCTCGGCGACCGGCCGACGGTGTTTTACGAGCTGATCGAGCGACACGGCTCGCTCGGCTTCGGCAAGGGCAACTTCAAGGCTCTCTTCGAGGCGATCGAGCGCGAGCAGGAGCGACGCGGCAACCTCTGACCTGGCACCCGTGGGGGGAGCCAAATCGCGAAACACGCCCGGCGTGTTTCGCGATTTGGCTACCGCCAATGGAGCGGAACGCCACTGCGGCGGTTCGTCAGAGGCGGCGCTGGAACTCGGCCGCGCGGCCGATCGCGGTGTAGCCGATCAACTCGTTGATCGCGACCATGTGCGCGTTTGACTCGGCGTTCCACGTGCTCAGGCTCCGCACTTGAGGCTCCTCGTCGCGCATCCACTGCAGCATCGCGATCTTGAGCAGCTGGCCGAGCCGGTGGCCGCGGTGACCGCGGGCGACGGCCGTGTCGAGCTGCCACGCGAGCCAGGGCTGCTCGATCTCGACGGCGACGACGGTGTGGCCGGCGAGCTCGCCGGACGAGCGATGCCGCGCGAGGAGCCGATAGCTCCGGCGCCCGCGGGCCAGCTGCGCGCGGTCCATCTTGCGGATCCGGTCGGCCGGGAAGGCTTCGTCCTCGACCTCAAGGTCGTCGGTCGGCGCGTCGTTGATCGACTCCGCCAGGCGCCCGACGTCGTCGAGCAGGTGCGCCGGGGTCTCGCCGGTCAGTCGTACGAGCTCGTAGTCGGCGGATTTCGCCTCGGCGTCCGCGTAGAGGCGGTCCAGATGCGGCCAGTCGGCCGTCGCAAGATCCTGCCGCCGCATGACAGCCACCGAGGCGCGTTCGAAGCCCATGACCTCGAGGAACATCTCGGCCGGCGTGCCGTCGAAGGCCTCCGAGAGCACGACCTTGCGGCCCTCCGCCCGCACCCGCTCGATCCCGACGTCGAAGAGCTTCCGGCCGAAGCCTCGTCGGCGGGCGAGCGGGTCGACGACGACCTCGACCGCTCCGACGTGGGTGTTGTCCCAGTACGGCAGGTCGATCCACAAGGCGGCGGACACGCGTCCGTCGTCATAGGCGACCGCGGCGATGGGAACGTCGCCGTCCCACCCGTGTTGCAGGTTTGCAGTAATGCAGGACGTCGTCATCGACGGGAGCTGAGGCGTGTCCACGGCGCGGGCTGCCTCCTGCACCGCGGTGACTCCCGCGGTCAGGAGCGGATCCGGGCGATCGGGATCCAGCCACGTCATGTCCATCCGACCAGGACACCACCACCCGACGCGAGAGGCGAGTGGTTTTCGTCGCCGTGGGCACGGTGTTCCTAGTACTGGCGGACCTCGGAACCGTGGGCACTGCATGGACGCCGCGTTCCGTACCCGGCTGGAAGCACATCCCCGTACCCGACGAAGGGACTGCCCTTGCGATCGATCGAGCACACCACGGCCCTGGTCACCGGTGCGACCGACGGCCTCGGGCGCAGCGTCGCGCATGACCTCGCCGGCCAGGGCGCGACCGTTCTCGTCCACGGTCGGAGCGCGACGCGCGGCGAGCGGATCGTCGACGAGCTGAAACGGGCCACCGGCAACGGCCGGGTCCGGCTCTACCTCGCCGACCTGGCCAACCTGAGCCAGGTCGAGACGCTCGCCGACGACGTGGCAAGGGATCATGCCGAGCTGCAGGTGCTGGTCAACAACGCCGGCATCGGGGCCGGGCTGCCGGATGGCCGGGAGCGGCAGCTGAGCGTCGACGGCTACGAGCTGCGGTTCGCGGTCAACTACCTCGCCGGATATCTCCTGACCGAGCGCCTCCTCCCGTTGCTACGTCAGAGCGCGCCGGCCCGCGTCGGCAACGTCGCTTCCCTCGGCCAGCAGGCGATTGACTTCGCCGACGTGATGCTGACACGCGACTACGACGGCTGGCGGGCCTATCAACAAAGCAAGCTCGCCCAGGTCATCTACACCGTCGACCTGTCCGAGCGGGTGCCGGCCGGCGAGGTCGCCGTCAACAGCCTGCATCCGGGTACGTTCATGCCGACCAAGATCGTCACGAGCGAACTCGACCACACCGTGGACACGCTCGAGACCGGTACCCGCAACGTCGTCCGACTGGCCGTCGATCCGATCCCCGACGGTGTCAACGGCGCCTTCTTCGACCGCGACACCGAGGCCAAGGCCGATCCGCAGGCGTACGACGCGACCGCGCAGCAGCGGGGCGACCCGAAACGGCTACTCGGCCGTCGGATTCCAGGGCAACCGGATCACGGTGCCGCCCGGCAAGTGCCTGACCGGCGTACGCCTGTCGCACACCCTGGCGGCCGACCTGTCACCCGGCGACGGCGATCCGCTCGACCCGGCGACCTACGGCTTCGAGTACGTCGACGGCGGCGAGGAGTGGAACGCGGTCTTCCGGGCCGTCGCCCGCCACCTCGGCGGCTGCGGCTGAGGGTTATTGGGGCTCGCCCTCGCAGCACGACGCCTTGAACTTGCAGTGCGGGCACAGCCAGCGGGTGCGTACGGGCTCGAACTCGTTGCCGCAGTTGTCGCACTGGATCATGGCGTCGACTGTAGGCGCCGTTACGGAGTCGTGTCGTTGCGACGCGCCCCGCCGTAACGATGACGCGGCAACATCCACGACGTGCCCGCGAGAGCTCGCCGTGCCGCGTCCGTCGTCGTCTCCGCCCTGCTCGTGGCGACCGGCGCGGGTCCGGCGGTACCCGTCGGATCGCCACCCGGGGCCGATCACGACGCGACCGGTGCCGTGGGCATCGGCGACCCCTACTTCCCGAAGTACGGCAACGGCGGCTACGACGTGCGGCACTATCGGATCGCCGTCGCGTACCAGCCCAAGACGGGGCGGCTGACCGGACGGACGACGGTGCGTGCGGTCGCGAAAAAGCGGCTCCGGCGGTTCAACCTCGACCTACAGATCCGGGCCGTCGCGGTGCGGGTGCGGCACCGGCCGGCTCGGTTCGTCCAGCGAGGTCGCGAGCTCACCGTCTGGCCGCGAAGGCCGCTGCGCGAGGGACGGCCGTTCCGCGTCGTGGTGACGTCGTGGTCGACGCGAATCTCGGCTTCGCCATCGAAACTCAGACCCGACCTGTCTACGAGAGCTTCTTCTTCCGTCGCAAGCCCAACCCCGTGATCATCGCGCACGAGATCGCCCATCAATGGTTCGGCGACTCCGTGTCGGTCAACCGCTGGCGGGACACGTGGCTCAACGAGGGCTTCGCGACCTGGGCGTCGTGGCTGTATGCCGAGAAGCGGTCCGGCCCCAACGCCAACACCAACTTTGCCCGGATGTGGCACCTCTACCACGGTGTGCATTCGCTCTGGAACGTGCAGGTCGCTAACCCGGGGCGTCAAGAGGTCCTCCCCGGCGCCATCTACATCCGCGGCGCCATGGCACTGTAGGGGCTACGCAAGATCATCGGCAACCGCCCCTTCATGACCCTGCTGCGCACCTGGGTACGGCAGCACACAGACGGCACGGCGCGGGTCGGGCAGTTCGAGCGCCTCGCCGAGCGGGTCGCCGACCGCGAGCTCGATCGGTTCTTCCGGGTGTGGTTGCACAGCAAGCACCGACCGCGAGTCAGCGAGCGCAACGGCTTCCCCGAGATCCTGCTGGACGGCCGGCCAGACTCGGCCCGAGCCGCACGGCCGGACTATCCTGCGCGCTACTGAGTCGGCCCGCGGTCGTCTCATGTGAGGATGGCGGCATGCGTCGACTGACCCACGGCATCACGGCCGTCTTGACCGCCTCGGCACTCGTCATGCTGTCCGGTTCCACCCAGGCAGAGTCGGCTTCGACCGGTTCCGACCGTTCGGACACGACCGGGGCGGCGGGCATCGGCGACCCGTATTTCCCGAACTACGGCAACGGCGGCTACCGCGTCGGGCACTACAACGTCCGGGTGGCGTTTCACCCCAAGACCGAGCGTCTTCGCGGCGTGACGGGTCTGAAGGCGCGGGCGACCAAGCGACTGACACGGTTCAACCTCGACCTCGTGCTGCACCCGTCCAAGGTCAAGGTCAACGGTCACCGAGCGCGTTTCCGGCATCACGGACACGAGCTGGTCGTCCGGCCCGCCCACGCGATCGGCAAGGGCGATCGGATGCGGGTCAGGGTCTGGTACGCCGGCGTGCCGAAGAACCTGAGGGACAACGGCGTCCGCCCGTGGATCACCAACCGGGACGGCGCCGTCGCGCTCGGGCAGCCCGAAATCGCCGCCTGGTGGTTCCCGAGCAACGACCATCCGCGTGACAAGGCGGCCTTCGACCTGCGGATCACGGTCCCGCATGGTCGGCAGGCGATCAGCAACGGTCGGTTGGTCGGTGTGAAGCGCACGGCGACGCGGTCGACGTGGCACTGGCGGATGCCGAAGCCGATGGCGACCTACCTCGCGTTCGCCGCGATGGGTCGCTACGACCTCATGCGGGGCAAGACGCGATCGGGTCGGCCGTACCTCTACGCCGTCGACAAGGCGCTCAACGCTGAGACCCAACGGCACGCTCGAGAGGCGTTGCGCAAGACCGGTCCGGCGACCGGGTTCCTGACCAAGATGTGGGGGCGCTATCCGTTCCGACAGATCGGTGGCGTCGTGCCGAGTGGGACGGTCGGCTACGCGTTGGAGACGCAGACCCGGCCGGTCTATGACGCAGGCTTCTTCTACGGTGGTGGCGGCACCTTGGTCGTCGTGCACGAGATGGCCCATCAGTGGTTCGGCGACGCGGTGGCGCTGCGGCGCTGGCAGGACATCTGGCTCAACGAGGGCCTCGCCACCTACTCCGAATGGCTCTGGGCCGGCCACCACGGCGGGGAGACCGTGACCCAGCGGTTCCATCGGCTCTACCGTCACTCCGGCCCGCATGACTCGTTCTGGGACCTGAAGATCGGCGACCCCGGGCCGAGGCACATCTTCGCTGGCAAGATCTACGTGCGTGGCGCGATGACGGCGCAGGCGCTGCGGATGCGGGTCGGGAGCCGAGACTTCTTCCGGATCTGCCGGCTGTGGGTGCACCACAACGCCGACGGCGTCGGGACGACCCGCGAGTTCAAGCGGTTGGCCGAGCGGGTCAGCGGCCGACAGCTCGACCGACTGTTCCGGGCCTGGCTCTACAGCAGCGATCGGCCGCCGCTGCCGTAGGCCGTGGCGCGAGAGTGGCCATCCAAGGTAGGAGTAAGAATAGTGTTACTCTTACCTCGTGCGGATGACGAGCAAGGGCCAGGTCACCATTCCGATCGATGTGCGGACCCAGCTCGGCCTTCGACCCGGCGACGACGTGGAGTTCGAGGTGGACGGTGACGTCGCCCATCTCAAGCGGTCCGCGCGGTCGCCGCAGCGCGGTCGGCGGATCGTCGAGCACTTGCGCGGCCGTGGCGACGTCCAGCTCAGCACCGACGAGATCATGGCACTGACGCGTCGTGGTTGAGTCCACCGTCACCCTCGTCGACTCCAACGTTCTGCTCGACGTCCTGACCGACGACCGTCGTTGGTCGGACTGGTCGTCACAGGCGCTGGCCGATGCGGCCGATCGCGGGTCACTCGTCGTCAATCCGGTCGTTTACGCCGAGGTCTCGGTCCGCTTTACTCGCATCGAGGATCTCGACGCCGCGCTGCCATCCGACGAGTTCGTACGCTCGCCGCTACCGTGGGCCGCCGCCTTCCTCGCGGCGAAGTGCTTCGTGGCGTACAAGAAGCGCGGCGGGTCCAAGCGGGCTCCGCTGCCCGACTTCTTCATCGGTGCCCACGCCGCCGTGGATGGTCATCGGCTACTCACTCGCGATGCGGGTCGATTCCGCACGTACTTCCCGACGGTCGAGCTGATCGCCCCGTCGTGAGACCGGCCTCTCCCGTACGACGCCGATGCGCCCTACGGTGGAGGCATGAGCGCCGACGTGATCCGCGACCTGGCCGACGCGCTCCCGGCGGAGTGCATCGTGACCGATCGCGATCTGATCGAGTCCTACCGCTACGACCGGGCAACGTTTTGCGACGCCGGTCAGCCCATGGTCGTCGTACGCGCGCGCAAGGTCGACCAGGTCAGCGCCACCCTGCGGATCGCGTCGGAGCATCGCACTCCCGTCGTCCCGCAAGGCGCCCGAAGCGGACTGTCTGGCGCGGCCAACGCGATCGACGACTGCATCGTCCTCAGTCTCGAGGCGATGACCAGCATCGTCGAGATCGATGTGCCCAACCGGATCGTCGTCACCGAGCCCGGCATCTACAACGCCGACCTGTCCCGCGCGGTCGCCGAGCGCGGGCTGTTCTATCCGCCCGACCCGAGCAGTTGGGAGTTTTGCTCGATCGGCGGCAACCTCTCGACTAACTCGGGTGGGTTGTGCTGCGTGAAGTACGGTGTCACGACCGACTATGTGCTCGGCCTCCAGGTCGTACTCGCCAGCGGTGAAGTGCTTCGGACCGGCCGGCGCACCGTCAAGGGTGTCGCGGGCTATGACCTGACCAAGCTGTTCGTCGGCTCGGAGGGCACGCTCGGTGTCATCACCGAGGCGACGCTGATGCTCCGGCCAAAGTCGCAGCTGCCGCTGACGGTGGCCGGGACCTACGCCGAGGCTCGCGATGCGGCGGCCGGCGTCTCGGCGATCATCGCGAGTGGCCTGGTGCCGAGCCTGCTGGAGTTCATGGACCGCACCAGCATCCAGGCGGTCGACGACAGCTTCAAGCTGGGCTTCGGCGACGAGGTCGGTGCGCTCGTGATCGCGCAGTCCGACGCCGGTGAGGTGCAGGGCAAGGCCGACATCGAAACCATCGCCGGCTGCCTCGAGTCGACCGGCGCGGCCGACGTCATCGTGGCCGAGGACCAGGCCGAGGGCGAGTTGCTGCTCGCGGCGCGACGCCAGGTCATCCCGGCGTTCGAGGGCATCGGCTCGATGCTCATGGACGACGTCTGCGTGCCACGCGATCGGCTCGCCGTGCTGGTCGAAGGCGTGGAGCAGCTGTCGAAGGAGTCCGGGCTGACCGTCGGGGTCTTCGGGCACGCCGGCGACGGCAACTTCCACCCCGGCGTGATCTTCGACGGCGACGATCCGGATCAGCGAGCGGCCGCGCAGCGCGTCTTCGCCGACATCATGCGACTCGGTCTGGAGCTTGGCGGCACCATCACCGGCGAGCACGGCGTCGGCGTACTCAAGCGCGACCTGCTGGCCGAGGAGATCGGCGAGCTGTCGCTGCGTGTGCACCGCGACATCAAGCGAGCGCTCGATCCCCTCGGCATCCTCAACCCGGGCAAGGTCTTCGCACCTGACGGGTGAGGCGCGTCAGCCCTTCAACGAACCCGCCATCAGGCCGCGGAGGAAGAACCGACCGAGGACGATGTAGACGATCAGGGTCGGGAAGGCCGCGATGAGGGCCGCCGCCATGCTCGCCTGGTAGTTGGACAGCTGGCCGCCCGCCAGGTTGTTGAGGGCGAGCGTCACCGGTCCGTTGTCCTCGCTCGACAAAAACAGGGCGAACAGGAAGTCGTTCCAGATCGACGTGAATTGCCAGATCAGCGTCACGACGAACGCCGGCGCCGACAGCGGCAGGATGATCCGGATGTACGTCTGAAGCATGCCGGCGCCGTCGACCCGCGCGGCCTCGATCAGGTCGCTTGGCACCGTCTCGTAGTAGTTGCGGAAGATCAGCGTGCAGATCGGGATGCCGAACACGATATGTGTCAGGAGCAGCGCCGGAATCCCGTTCTCGATGTTGATGTCGTTGATGAGGAGGTCGACGAGCGGGAGCATCACCGCCTGGTACGGAATGAACATCCCGAACAAGATCAGGATGAAGACCAGATTGGCGAACGGGAACCGCCACCGACTGAGCACGAAGCCGTTCATCGAACCGAGGATCGAGGCGATGACCGCCCCGGGCACGGCCAGCTGCACCGATCGCCACAACGGAGCCTCGAGACGATCCCAGGCCGTGCTCCAACCGCTGGTCGTCCAGTCCCAGGGCCAGCCCGACGGCAACGCCCAGGCGTCCGAGGCCGAGATCGCGCCCTTCTCCTTGAAGCTCGTGATCAGCAGGACGTACACCGGAATCAGCACGATCAGCAGGAAGAACACCAGCAACGCGATCCGGACGGTCATGCCGATCCAGCGTCTCGACGGCCGAGTGCCGACCGGCCGTTTGGTGACGGGTGGGGCGGCGGCCGTCGCCGTCATCGGTTCTTCTCCGTCCGATGGTTATAGACGAGGTATGGCACGATCAGCACCGCCACGACGATCAGCAGCACACTCGCGATGGTCGCGGCCTTCGCCTGGTCGAACGTTTGAACCTGCCACATGTACGTCGCGGGCACTTCGACCTGATAGGTGTTACGAGCGATCACGTAGATGATGTCGAAGACCTTCAGCGACATGTGACCGGCGATGATCAGTGCGGACAGTGCGACCGGCGACAGTTGGGGGAACAACACGTGCCGATAGAGCTGAAACTCTGAAGCGCCGTCCATGCGGGCCGCCTCGCGCAGCTCATCGGGGATGCTGCGGAAGCCAGCTAGGAACAGCGCCATCATGTACCCCGACAGCTGCCACATCGCGGGCATCGCGATCGCGACCATTCCCCAATTGGGCGTGTCCCACCACGAGTTTTGGAGTCCGCCGGGCCCGAGGCTTTGGAACAGTCGGTTCAAGCCGGCGGCCTCCTCGCCCTGGGCGCCGTTGAGCAGCCAACGCCAAACCACGCCCGCGGAGACGAACGAGATCGCCATCGGGAACAGATAGATCGACCGGAAGATGCCCTCGCCGCGAATGCCTCGCTCCAGCAGGATCGCCCACAACATGCCGAAGAACATCGTCCCGATGAGGAACGCCACGGTGTAGATCAGCAGGTTGGTCAGCGCGTGCTGGAAGCGGTCCTCGGTCAGCAGGTCCTTGAAGTTGTCGAGGCCGATGAAGGTCTCGGGCTGGATGGCGGTGTGTTTGTCGGAGAGCGCGAGCTGGAAGTTTTGGCCGATCAGGCCGTAGACGAAGATGCCCACGAGCACGATCGATGGCGATATGAGCAGGAGACCCGGACCCCAGGTGGCGATGCCGTGCATCCTGCGGCGTCGTTTCGGTCGATTGGCCTGATCAGCCATGAACGACTCCTCGAAGTGTCACGAGCAAGGAGGCGGTACGGAGGTTGAGGTCCGTACCGCCCCCGCTGTTGTCGGTTCTTCTACTCGGTGCTCGCGAACTGGTCGGCCGCCGAGACGAGGTCGTCCTGCAACGTCCCGACGTCCGGGTCGGTGGAGAACTTCCCGACCGCCGACGTGATCGCGTCGAGCCAGGCGATCGATGCGGCCGCGCCGTGCGCAAGCGACGGCACGATCGTGTCGGTCTTGAAGTCTGCCATCGCCGACTGCTGGTAGACGCCGAACTCGCTCGGGTCGATGTCGGTGCGAGCCGGGATCGAGCCCTTCGCCTGGTTGAAGGCCGTCTGGCCGGCCTTGCTGCCGACGACGCGCAGCCAGTCCTCAGCGCCCTCCGTGTTGGGGGCGTCTACGGGCAGAGTGAACGAGTCCGCCAGGAAGTCGTAGACACCGTCGGTGCCTGGCACCGGGAACCAGATGTAGTCCTTGTTCGGGACCAGGTTGTCCACGTCGTAGCCGGCCGGCACCCAGTCACCCATGACCGTGTAGGCGGATTCGCCCTCGGCCACCATGCCGGACGAGTCCGGCCAGTCGAGGCTTCCACGGTTGGAGTTGGTGTAGGTCATCAGGGTTGCGTAGTCATCGAGCGCGTCGGTCACCTCGGACGAAGCCCAGTCGGTCGAACCGTCCCACAGCCCGGTGTAGGCGTCCGGGCCAAGGTCGGCGATCAGCACCGTCTCGAGCAGCTGTACCTGAGTCCAGTCGGTGGCGATCGCCAAAGGCGCTTCCATCCCACCTTGCTTGAGCGTTTCCATGTCGTCGATCCAGTCATCGATCGACGCCGGCGCGGTCGTCGGGAGGCCGTTGTCCTTGAGCACCGACGGGTTGGCCCACACCAGGTTGGCCCGGTGGATGTTGGCCGGGACCGAGTAGATCGCGCCGTCGTAGGTCAGCATCTCGATCAGGCTGGGCGGGAAAATGTCGTTCCAACCCTCCTCCTCGTAGAGCGAGCTGACGTCCTGAATCGCTCCGGTGTTGATGTAGTCCAGCAGTTCGGCGCCGGCGTGGCCCTGGAACGACGAAGGCGGATCGCCGGTCTGCAGCCGCTGAAGGATCACCTTCTTGGCGTTGCTGCCACCGCCACCGGCGATCGGCGTGCTCTGCAGCGTCTCGTCGGGGTAATCCTTGTCGAAGTTTTCGATGAGTGCATCGAGACCGGCCTTCTCGCCGCCCTCGGTCCACCAGGTCATGATTTCGACGTCGCCGGAGCTGCTTGAGGAACCGCCGTCGTCGTCGTCGCCACATGCCGTGAGCATCGTCGCCGCGGCGAGGATGGCGGCACTAGCCAACGCTGTGCGTCGCATGTGTATCCCTTTCTTTTCAACTACTGCCGTGCGCCAACGCATCGGCTAGAGCGTGGATGTAGATGTCCGGACCGTATCGGCGGTCAACTCCGCCGACGGCGATAGCGCCCCCAAGGTTGAAAATCTCGTGCGTGACCCCGTGCGATCCGGGCGTCATGACGTCGTCTCCTTCGGCGGGGTGACGTCGACGCTGCCGCGCACGATCAACCGTGTCGGCAGCACGATCTCACGGACTGCCGACCGCGGCGACGTGTCATCGGACGGTCCGGCGAGCCGGGAAAACAGGGCGTGTGCGGCCTGCTCGCCGAGGGCATCCGGGTCTTGGCTGACCACGGTGATCGGTGGGTCGAGCAGGTCGGCGTACTCGAAGTCGTCGAAGCCCACCAACGCGAGAGCTCGATCGCTGCGGCGCATCGCGTAGAGAAACTGGACGGTGACGCGGTTGTTGCCGGTGATGACGGCGGTGATGCCGTCGGGGCCGGCCGACCACTCGCGAAGCAGCGTGACGAGATCGTCGAGCTCGTAGGGGCCCATCGCGACGCTGCCGCTCTGGGACGCGTTGAGCTCGGAGAGGCTCTCCTCAAATCCGACACGTCGCTCGCGGGCGGTCCAAAAGGCGCCGTCGTCGCCCAGGAACCCGATCCGGCGGTGGCCGTGTGCGACCAGGTGCTCGACGGCGCTGCGTACTCCGCCGCGGTTGTCGATCAGGACGGCGTCGGCCTCGATCCCGGTCGCCGGCCGGTCGACGAACACCACCGGCGTCCGTTCGCCGACCTCGGGGGACAGCCAGTCGTGCTCGGCCTCGGCCGGCACGATGATGAGGCCGTCGACCCGTCGGTCCAAGAACGCTTCGACGATGGATCGCTCCCGCAGCGCGGACCCCTCGGCGGAGGCCGTCAGCAACAGGTGCTCGGAGCGCCGCGAGACCCGCTCGACGGCGGCCGCGAGGGCGGAGTAGAACGGGTTGGCAAGGTCCTCGACGACCAGCCCAATGCTTGCTGTGCGGCCCCGGCGCAACTGTCGGGCACCGTCGTTACGCCGGAAGCCGAGGGCGCGGATCGACTCTCGGACGCGCTCAGCGGTTTCTGGCCGGACGCCGGGCTCGTCGTTGACGACTCGCGAGACGGTCTTGAGTGAGACGTGGGCGTGCTTGGCAACGTCGACCATCGTCGGTCGACCGCGCGGCATCCCGGCTGTCGGCTCCGAAGGCGACAACGTTGTCATGAGCCTAGCTTCGAACTCACACCGGGTCCGTGTCAAGCGGACGTGCTCCGCCCCCTTGTTGCGTCGAGATTGCGCGTCTTGTCCACGGGACCGGTGAAGACGCGCAATCTCGACGCGAGAGAGCGGTGTCACGGGCGGTCGACACCCGCCGCCCGGGTGTAGAGCGCGACCGTCTGGCCCGGATGTCCGGCCAACCGGACCAGGTCGAAGGCCCACTCGGGTCCGCCGACGTCGCCGAAGCCTTCGGAGTACGGCGTCTGATCGTCCAGCCGCCGGTCTGGTTGCCCATGTCGTTGGCGTTGCGGCCGGCGACGTAGAGGCTGGCGTCCTTGCTCAGCGGCAGCGCGTCGCCGTCGTTCTTCAGCAGCACCTGCGACTCGGCCGCCGCCTGTCGGGCCACGGCGCGGTGCGCGGCCGACCCGATCTCGTCGATGTGTGTGCGATCCGTGTACGGGTGCTCGAAGAGCCCGAGCTCGAACTTGGTCTGCAGGATCCGGCGTACGGCGTCGTTGATCCGGGCCATCTTGACGCGCCCGGCGCGTACCTCGTCGAGCAGCGTCGTCTCGAAGTCCTGGTACGCGTTGGGCTCCATGAACATGTCGATGCCGGCGTTGGCGCCCTTGCGCACCTGGTCGGCCCACTCGCCCGGAATCTGGTGGATGCCGCGCACGGTGACGACCTGACGCTCGCCGACGTGATCGCCATGGCCCGAGACGGCGACACCGGCGCTCGCCGTGCGATCGCCGACGTCCGACGCGCGATCGGTTCGGCCCTGGCGACGGTGTGCAACATCGTCAACCCGGAGTGCGTCGTGGTGGGCGGCGATCTCGGGTCCGCCGGCGAGTTGCTGCTGGGTCCCGTGCGTGAGGCGCTGGGACACGGCGCGATCGGCTCCGCCGCCCGTGACGTCGAGGTCGTCGAGGGCGAGCTCGGCGATCGGGCCGAGGTACTCGGCGCCGTCGCGCTCGCCCTGCGCAGTGGCGCCCTGCTGCCGAGCCCGACCGGGTAGGCCCGTCAGCTGAAGGCCGGTGTCCGATCGCGGCCGGTCTTGAGCTCGTTGAATCCCGGGACGGTCGCCGCGATGGCGGTCGCGTCCCACAAACGCCCGGCCGCCTCGCCGCGCGGCATCGGCGTCACGACCGGCCCGAACACCGCGACCGGCTCACCGTCCGGGCCGGGCAGGTGCAGCGTCGGCGACCCGAGTTCGGCGTCGCCGTCGGTGAGCGCCGCCGCGTGGTGGCTGACCCGCACGGCGTCGTCGTACCTGCTGTCCCGGGCCGCCGCGGCGAGCGCCGGATCGAGCCCGACCTCGGTCAGCGCCGCTTCGTACAGCTCTCGGCTGTACGGCTGGGCGTCCAGGTGGATGCGGTTGCCGAGCGCGGTGTAGAGCGGTCGCAGCACCTCGGCGCCACCTGCCTGCTCGGCGGCGGCCATGACCCGGGCCGGGCCCCACCAGCGTCGGACACCGCGTTGGTAAAACTCGGTCACGTCGGTACGTCCCTCGTTGAGCACCGAGAGGCTCATCAGATGGAAGCGCACCTCGATCGGGCGGATCTGCTCGACCTCGAGGAGCCATCGCGACGTGAGCCAGGTCCAGGGGCAGACCGGGTCGAACCAGAAGTCGATCGGTGTGGTGGTCGGTCGGTTCATGACATCAACGTACGACCGACAAAGGCCTGTCAGAAGATCCGATCAGGCCGAAGTCGATTGACCCAATAGGTCGGCGGCGGGCCCTCCCCCCGCAAGGGCCCGCCGCCGTCCCGACCGCATCAGACCGGGTCGTGGAAGGGATCGTGCTCGGCCAGGATCTTGTCGACGCGAGCCTGGTCGAGTCGCTGCGCGAGGCCGCTGGACTCCTGCTGGTCGCGGATGCATTTGGCCAGGGTGAACGACGACGTCGTCAAAAACACGACGGCGAGCCCGAGGAACGCCCGGACCCACGGATCGACCTCGAGGTAGAGGATCCCGACGAGCAAGGACAGCAGCGCGAGGCCGAACGAGACGCCGGCCTGGACGAAGAAGGCGGTGGTGTTGGTGGGTGTCTTCGGAGTGCTCATGCGTCTACGATCGCCGCGACGCAACGTCGGTCGCATGCGGACAATTACTCAACTCGACCGGGTAGTTCCCGTCTGCGGCGGATGGCAGACTCGGCCGTGATGCGTACCTTTCGGCAGGTCGACGTCTTCACGACCACCCCCTATCGGGGCAACCCGTTGGCCGTGGTGTTCGATGCCGACGGCCTGTCCGACGGCGAGATGCAGCGGTTCGCGCGATGGACCAATCTGTCGGAGACGACGTTCGTGTTGCCGCCGACCGAACCGAGCGCCGACTATCGCGTACGGATCTTCACTCCAGCTGCCGAGCTGCCATTCGCCGGTCATCCGACGCTCGGCACCTGCCACGGCTGGCTGGAGCACACCGAAGCGTCAGGAGAGACCGTGGTCCAGCAGTGCGGCGCCGGGCTCGTCCCGATCCGCCGGACCGACGCCGGACTGGCCTTCAGCGCGCCGCCCCTCGTGCGATCTGGGCCGGTCGACGACGACTTGGTCGACCACATAGCCGAGGTCCTGCGGATCGAGCGCGCCGAGATCGTCGACGCACAGTGGGCCGACAACGGGCCCGGCTGGGTCGCGGTCCTCCTGACCGATGCGGATGCCGTGCTGCGATTGCGGCCGGGGTCCGTCGACCTCGATGTTGGTGTCGTCGGGCCCTATCCAGCCGGATCGCCGACCGCGTTCGAGGTTCGCGCCTTCTTTCCCAAGGACGGCGCGACCGGCGAGGATCCGGTCACCGGCAGCCTGAACGCCTCGCTCGCGCAGTGGCTGATCGGCACCGACCGCGCGACCGCTCCCTACGTCGCGAGTCAGGGGACCGTCCTCGGTCGCGAGGGCCGGGTCCACCTGTCGACCGATGCCGGCGGCGCGATCTGGGTCGGCGGCGGCACGATCACCTGCGTCACGGGCCAGGTCGACCTGTAGATCGGGTCCAGACCGAGGCCGCCCGGCGATGATCCGTGGCGGCTACGGCATTATGCGCTGGCGCTGTGGCTAGCCGGCCGATCTGCCGCCTTGGGGGCGATCCGCCGCTGGCAGTCGTCGATGGAGTCCTGGAGCAGCCGGTGGAGGATGTCGTCGGCGTTGGAGATGCACGCTTCGGCGACGCTGCGGATCGCGTGGTGGATGATGCCTGAGAACGGCCGGCGCCGGCGATTCCACGACGACGTGCGGACGAAGTTTCGGGCCCACGCGGTGGCGAGCGGTGCCGCATCGAGTGCCTGACGGCTGGCCCGTCCGATGTCGTCGGACAGCGTCGGACGTTCGGCGTGACAACGCAGGATGCCGACGGCCAACACGCGCTGCCGTTCCTCGGCGGCGATCGGCAATGCCGCCGTCGCCGCTCGCAATGCGATGTCGACGTCGAGCTGAGGGTCGTCACGGTTGAGGCCGACGACCGACGGAATCAGCGGGACGAGCCGGTGCCTTCCGTTGTCGGACGTGTAGTCGTTGACGTCGCGCGCGAGCGTCGCGAGCGCTGGATGCGTGCAATCGGGATGATCCGACCAGGGCTCGCCGGCAAGATACGACGCGAACTCCATGAAGCAGGCACCATTGCGCGGACGCCGATGCTTCCCTCGAGAGAGCACCGGAACTTCTTCGGGCGGCCAGACCGGAACTGTGGAGTGTCGCACGGCAGTGATCCTCGTCGAAGGCGGCTGATCTCTCTCACAAGTGTGCGCCGGATGCCCACCGAGCACAACGCCGAGCCGAGGCCGTCGACGGTCCGCTTCCCACGTGGTTGTCGCAGATGTGAGGTCCGAAAGTCGCCAGACTTCGCGTGCCGATCCGTCGGTTGTGGTGTGCCGGTCCGTCGGTTGTGGTGTGCCGGTCCGTCGGTTGTGGTGTGCCGATCCGTGACTTACGCGCCCTGCCGTGGCGACGATGTGGCAGCGTGGATGTCATGGACGAGCCGCTGCGCGTCGGACCGATCACGGTGCCGGCGACCGACCTGTCGTGGCGGTTCTCGCGAGCGAGCGGTCCGGGCGGCCAGAGCGTCAATACGACCGACTCCCGGGTGGAGTTGTCATTCGATGTCGCGCGGTCGGCGGCATTGTCGCCGAGCCAACGGGAACGGGCCTTGGCTCGGCTCGGTGACCGGGCGGTCGACGGCGTCGTCACCGTCGTTGCGTCTGAGCACCGGTCCCAATGGCGCAATCGGCAGGCCGCTGCGGATCGGTTGGCGGTTCTTCTCGAAGCCGCTCTGGCGCCACCACCGAAACGTCGCCGGCCAACGCGTCCGTCGCGGAGTGCCCGCGCCCGACGGCGAGTGGCGAAGGAGCGTCGCAGTCAGACCAAGCGCCTCCGTCGCCGCCCGGGCGACGAGTGACGGATCGCACCACAAGTGACGGATCGCCGCACCACGAGTGGCGGATCGGCGCACCACGAGTGGCGGATCGGCGCACCACGAGTGGCGGATCGGCGCACCACGAGTGGCGGATCGGCGGGCCATGAGTGGCGGATCGGGTTAGGAGAGGCCGACGATGTTGCCGTCGGCGTCGATGTCGACCCGCTGGAGTGCGGGGCTGGAGCCAAGGCCCGGCATGGTCCGCATGTCGCCGCAGATCGGATAGACGAACCCGGCTCCGACCGAGGCGCGCACTTCGCGTACTGGCAGCGTCCACCCGGTCGGCGCACCGGTCGCCTTGGGGTCGGACGTGATCGACAAGTGAGTCTTCGCGATGCACACCGGCAGGTGGCCGAAACCGGCGCGCTCGTAGGTGTCGAGCGACCGAGCGGCCTGCGTGGAGTACTCGACGTCGGCCGCGCCGTAGACCTTGGTCGCGACCGTCTCGATCTTTTCTCGCAGCGACGCCTCGTCGGGATAGAGCACGTGAAAGTCGCTCGGCTCGTCGGCTGCCTCGGCGACGGCCTCCGCGAGCTCGGCAGCGCCCCGACCGCCCTCGGCGAAGTGCGTCGACACGGCGGCTCTGGCCCCGGCCGCTTCGGCAATCTCGCGAATCGCCTGGTGCTCGGACGGATGATCGCCCGGGAACGCGTTGATCGCCACGACCGGTGAAACCCCGTGCAGTCGGATGTTGTCGATCTGCTTGCGCAGGTTGGACGCGCCGGCATGTACCTCGTCGGGCGACTCCACGAACAGCTCGTCGGGCAACGGTCGACCGGCGACGATGCGATGGCGACCCGAGTGGGCCTTGAGCGCCCGTACTGTCGCGACGATGACCGCCGCATCGGGCGACTCGCCACTGATTCGGCACTTGAGGTTGAAGAACCGCTCGGCGCCCATGTCGGCGCCGAAGCCTGCCTCGGTGATGAGGTATTCGCTGCAGCGCAGTCCGATCCGGTCGGCGACGATCGACGAGTTGCCGGTGGCGATGTTGCCGAACGGGCCGGTGTGGACCAGAACCGGCGTGTGTTCGAGGGTCTGTAACACGTTGGGCTTGATCGCCTCGCGAAGCAGGAAGGTCATCGCCCCGGCGGCCTTGAGTTGCTCGGATGTGACCGGCTCACCGTCCTTGGTGTAGCCGACGACGATCCGGCCGATGCGTTCGCGAAGGTCGTGCAGGGACCTCGCGAGGGCGAGCGCGGCCATCACTTCGGACGCGGCCGTGATGTCGAAGCCGGTCTCACGCGGCACACCGTCGCCACGGCCGCCGAGCCCGACCACGACGTTGCGCAGCGCTCGATCGTTGACGTCCAGGACACGACGCCAGGTGATGTTGTGGAAGTCGAGCCCGAGCTCGTTGCCGCGATAGATGTGATCGTCGACAACTGCGCTGAGCAGGTTATGGGCGGCGGTCACGGCGTGCATGTCGCCGGTGAGATGCAGGTTGAGCACCTCCATCGGCACGATCTGGCTGAATCCGCCGCCGGCCGCGCCGCCCTTGATGCCGAGCGTCGGCCCCATCGATGGCTGTCGCACGGCGATGGTGGCGCGCTTGCCGAGTTGGCCGAACCCCTGGCCGAGACCCACAGTGGTTGTGGTCTTTCCCTCGCCCAGCGGCGTCGGCGTGATGGCGCTGACGACGATGTACTTCGCGCGCGGCCGATCGGCGAGCCGCTCGATAGCGTCCAGCTTCACCTTGAGTACGTTCTCGCCGTGCCACTCGAGCAGGTCGCTTTCGAGGCCCATGAGGTTGGCGATGTCCTCGACCGGCTTGAGCGACGTGGCGCGGGCGATCTCGAGGTCACTGGGGAAGGACGGGGTCATGCGATCAGCGCTCCCTTGCGTTGCGTATCGCCCATTGTTATTGCGTAATACGCAATCCGTCGACCTCGGCGCCGGATTTCGCCCAGGCGTCGAGTAACGATTCGCACAGCTAGTGGCCGAGCGACCACTCACAGGTGCCGAGGTCCTGACAATGCCTTTTCGTGACCTTCTTGCCGATATCGTCCTCGGCGCGACGCGTCGTTACTCCTCGCCGGTGAGCCGGAACGAGCGCAGCCGGTCGCCGGCCAACCAGAGGGCGGCCACCGTGACGACGGCGGTGGCGATCACCGCATACGCCGGGCCGACTGACTCGGACAGCGTGACGTCGTCGGCGATCGAGGTAGCGAGCGCCTGCGCCCAATGCCCGACACTCAGCCAGCGGACGCCGCTGAGCAGCCCACCGAGCAAGCCCTCCCAGATCAGCACGTACAACAGCCCGGCCGCGACCGCGTGCCGGGTGACGGTGGACAGCAGCAGGAAGATCGCACAGTACGCGATGCAGCCGAGCAAGGTACCGAGTCCGTATCCGAGCATGCTGGCAAGGTCGCCGGCCATGATCGCTGCCCCCAGCGCGATCGGCCAGACGGTGAACACCGCCGTCGCCGCGACCGCCACGACGTACTTGCTCACGACGATGACGTGTCGCGAGATCGGCTTGGCGAGCAGGTAGACGATCGAGCCGTCGTCGACCTCGCTGGCCAGCACGCTCGTGCTGCCGACCAGCGCGACCATGGGCAAGACCACGGTGAGGCCGAGAGCGACCACTCCTTCGGTCGCGCCTGGATCCACGCCGACCAGGGAGCGGACGGTGATCGCGAGGCCGAGCAGCAGGAGCGGGAGAGCGAGCAGAATCAGGGCGCGGCGGGCGCCGAATCCGTTGCGCACGGTGAGCCGGACGATGGTGGCGTTCGTCATGACGACTCCCTACGCGCCGACCAGGTAGGCGAAGACGCTTTCGAGCGACTCGTCGGTCGGCCGTACTTCGAGCAGCCGGATATCGGCCGAGTGGGCGAGTTGCGGCAACACGACGGCGAACCGGCCGAAGTCGACGGCCTCGACGTCGAGTCCGTCGTCGGCCCGCAGCGTCACTCCGCGACACGACCGATCGCCGATCAGCAGGCCGGCCAGTTGTCGGTCGTCGTCGGACCGGATCAGGTAGCGGTTGGGACGATCGGTCATCAGCCGACGAATCGCGCCGAAGTTTCCGGAGGCGGCGTGCCGCCCGGCCACCATCACCTCGATATGAGCCGCGACCTGCTCGACCTCCTCCAGGATGTGCGAGCTGAACATCACGGTCCGGCCGTCGTCGCCGATCTGGCGGAGCAGGTCGATCAGATGCAGTCGTTGACGCGGGTCCATGCCGTTGAAGGGCTCGTCGAGCAGCAGCACCGCCGGATCGTGCACCAGGGCGGACGCCATCTTGATGCGCTGTCGCATGCCCTTGGAGTACGTCGAGATCCGGCGGTCCTGCACCGGCTGCATCTCGACGGTCGCGATCGCCCTCGCCGTAGCGCCGTCGGGATCGGCGAGACGCTGCAGCTCGGCGTTGGCCGTGACGAACTGCCGGCCGGTCAGGTTGTCGTAGGCCGCCTCGCGCTCGGGGACGAGACCGATCTGGCGGTAGAGCTGTTCGTGCCGCCACACCGGCGTGCCGTCGAGCGTCACGGTGCCCGACGACGGGGCCAGGAAGCCCGACATCAACGCGATCAGCGTCGACTTGCCGGCGCCATTGGGTCCGAGGAGTCCGGTGACGCCGGGGCCGATCCTCATCGTGACGTTGTTGACCGCGACGACATTGCGATACCAGCGCGACACCTGCTCCAAGACAAGCTCAGTCACCGGCCGGCCACCTTCCGGAAGCGGCGCAGCAGCACCAGCAGGCAGACCGCGACCAACGCCACGGCGACCGCGGCGAACACCAACCCGCCGGTGGCTCCTGGTGGACCCTCCGATGTGGACGCTTCGGTGTTGAACAGCGCGACCTGGATGCCGTCGACGAGGGTGAACGGTGTGAACAGCCCCGCATAGCCGGCCACCTCGGTGTTGCCCTGCTCGTTGGCGATGCCCTGGATGGTGGCGACGACGCTGTAGCTCATCACGAGCGTGGTGATGATCGCGGCGATCGCGAAGCCGCGGCGGGTGGTCCAGGCGGATACGACGCCCGCGATGCAGGCCAACACGACCGACAGGATCGCCGCTCCGGCGAGGGCGGTGAGCATGTCCCTGGTCTCCGAGCCGGGTGGCAGCCCGGCCAGCAGACTGCCGGCGTACAGGACGAGCAGCGGCAGGCCGGTCAGGACCAGCAGCCCGGTCGCGAGCGAGGCAACCCTGGCGTAGACGTACGTGTCGAGCCGCAACGGCCTCGCCAGATAGAGCGTGATCACTCGATAGCGCAAGTCGCGAGCGATCAGCGCCGGCGCCTGTACGGCCACGAAGATGCTGATCACCAGCTGCATGATGACGGCGTAGCGGGAGTACGGAAGGACCTGCCGGTCGAGATCGACGATCACCTGCACCCCGACGATGATCAGCGCCGGAATCATCATGATCGCGAGCATCATCATCGGCAGCACTTTGTATCGAGCCGCGCGGCCGATCCCGAAGCAGTGCCACACACCGAGCTCGTACAGGGTTCGCCAGGTGTAGCTCTCACCGAGCCGGGCACCGGAGTACTTCCGGTAACCGATGTCGTGGATGACGTCGCGGCGAGCGGGCTCGGGCTCAGGCGGGATCGCCATGCGGCGCTCCTTCCGTGGCCATGTCGGCGGTGAAGATGTCCTCGATTCGGTGCCGTGCCTGCTGCAGGCGGACGAGGCCCAGGCCGAGCTCCGCCACGACGTCGCGCACGATGTCGTACGTCGACTCGTCGACGATCTCGACCCGCAGCACGCCGGCGGCTCCAGGGGTCACCCGTAGGTCCTTCTCGGCGAGGGCCTGACCGAGTCGGTCTCGCGGGCTGGCGCCGCCGACTAGATCCTGGACCTCGACAGTCAGGATGCCGGTGGTCTGGGTGAAGTCGGCGGTCGAGGATGCACGCAGCAGGCGGCCCGCGTCGATGACGACGATGTTGTCGCTGGTCCGCTCGAGCTCGCCGAGCAGGTGCGACGTGACCAGCACGGCGATGCCGAACTCGCTGCCGATGCGTCGGATCAGCGCCAGCATGTCGTCGCGGCCGAGGGGATCGAGTCCGTTGGTCGGCTCGTCGAGGAAGACGAGCTCGGGGTCGTGCACGATGGCCTGCGCGAGCTTGACCCGCTGCCGCATGCCGGTGGAGTAGCCGCCGATCGGCCGATAGCGCTCCTCGGCGAGGCCGACGTGGCGCAGGATGTCCGCGGAGCGCTCGCGGGCGGCATCCGGCGGCAGTCCGGAGATCCGGGCCAGGTGCACAACTAGCTCGGTGGCAGAGACGTCGGGGGGAAGGCAGTCGTGCTCGGGCATGTAGCCGACCTGGGCGCGGATCTGGGTGCCCTCTCGCGCCACGTCCAGCCCGAGCACGGACGCGCTACCCGACGTCGCCGGAAGCAGGCCGAGCAGAATCTTGATCAGGGTGGACTTGCCGGCGCCGTTGGCACCAACGAGCCCGGTCACGCCGGCCTCGACATCGATCGTCAAGCTGTCGAGTGCGGTGACCTGCGGGAAGGTCTTGGTGAGGTCGCGGGTGGCGATCAACGTCACGGGACGATCGTGCCATGTCTACCGGCCATCGTGTGCCGTGCCCTGCCGTCGACGTCGGAGCGTCGTTCAGTGTCGCTGTACGATCAGCCCATGACAGGCAGCATCCCGCCGGTCGGCGAGCGGATCCGCGAGGAGCGGTTGCGCACCGGTCGGTCGGTGCGGCAGTTGGCTCGCGACGTCGGCGTATCTGCCAGCCTGATCTCGCAGATCGAGAACGGGCGGAGCCGTCCCTCGGTGAGCACGCTCTATGCGATCACGCAGGCGCTGGGCATCTCCGTCGAGGACGTGTTCGACACCGGGGCCGGTGCGACCGTCGAGACCATGGCCGACGCTGTCCCGGGTCCCGTCGGGCGGCTGCCGTCGGTCGCCGAGGCGCTGGCCGCGTCGGCCGCGACCGACGTGGCGCTGGGGCCGCTGATTCGCCCACAGGAGCGGGAGGTTCTCGAGCTCGACTCCGGTGTCACGTGGGAGCGTCTCGGTCGGACCGCCGGTGCGAAGGTCGACTTCATGCTCGTGACCTACGCGCCGGGCGGCAGCTCGTCCAGCACCGGTCAGCTGATGCGGCATCCCGGCGACGAATACGGCTATCTCCTGTCCGGAGCCCTCGTCGTCACGCTGGGTTTCACCGAGCACGAGCTCGGCGCCGGAGACGCCGTGTCGTTCCCGTCGAGTACGCCGCATCGCTATCGCAACGACGGTGAGATCCCCGCCGTCGGCATCTGGGCCGTCGTCCAAGACTGACGCCGAGTGGCGCACCCTTGTCGCCGGAGCGTCCCGCTGGCGACAACCGTGCGCCACTCGGCGGCCGGAGCGTCTAGCCAGATGCGCTCCGGCGCCGTAACTTTTACTCAACACTGTCGGCGAAGGTGTTCAGCATGGCGATCCGAACCTACGGTCCGAACGCGGTCGACTGGGAGGAGCGCGTCGACCTCGAGCGACTCCGCACGCAGCGACTGCGGCGCCTCAACGACCAGCTCGAGCGGTCCGAGCTCGGCTCGTTGCTGTCGTTCGACTTCTCCAATCTGCGCTACATGACGTCGACCCACATCGGCACCTGGGCGATGGACAAGCTGATTCGGTTCGCCGTGCTGCCGCGCGGTGGGCAGCCGGTCGAGTGGGACTTCGGCTCGGCCGCCAAGCACCACCAGCTCTACAACCCGTGGCTCGACTACGAGCGGCCCGAGGGCAGCACCGAGCCGTCTGACGCGGCGCGCGCCGGTCGGTCCGGCGCCCGGGCCGGCATCTCGACACTGCGCGGCGCCTTTCACCTGGACGCCGGCATCGCCGAGGAGGTCGCCCGCAAAGTCGCGACACTGCTCCGCGAGCACGGCCTCGCCGACGACCCGGTCGGCGTCGACGTCGTCGAGATGCCGATCCTGGCCGCCCTCAAGGCCGAGGGACTCGACGTCGTCGACGGCCAGCAGGTCTTTCTCGAGGCGCGCCGGATCAAGACGCCAGACGAGATCTCACTGTTGGCCCAGGCCTGCTCGATGGTCGACGCCGCCTACGACGAGCTCTACGCGTTCCTCAAGCCGGGCGTACGCGAGAACGAGGCGGTCGGGCTGGTCGCCGACGTGCTCTACAGCCTTGGCAGCGAGTACGTCGAGGGCGTCAACGCCATCTCGGGGGAGCGCTGCTCGCCGCATCCGCACGTCTACAGCGACCGAGTGATCCGGCCCGGCGACCCGGCGTTCTTCGACATCCTGCACAGCCATCTCGGCTATCGCACGTGCTACTACCGGACGTTCGCCGTCGGCAGCGCCTCGGTCGCGCAGCGCGACGCCTACACCCGCTGCCGCGAATACATGGACTCCGCGATCGCGATGGTCAAGCCCGGTGTCACGACCGGTGACATCGTGCAGCTGTGGCCGCGCGCCGAGGAGTTCGGCTTTCCCGACGAGGAGGCGGCCTTCGCCCTGCAGTACGGCCACGGCGTCGGCCTCGCCATCTGGGAGAAACCGATCTTCAGCCGGCTCGTGTCGCTTGAGCACCCCGAGGAGCTCGAAGAGGGCATGGTCTTCGCGCTCGAGACCTACTGGCCGGCCGCCGACGGGTGGTCCGCGGCCCGGATCGAGGAGGAGGTCGTGGTGACCGCCGATGGGTGCGAGGTGATCACGAAGTTTCCGGCCGAGGAGCTTCTCGTCGCCGGTCGCAAGTACTGGACCGTCGGCGGTCAGCTCGACACGCTGCGCGAGTCGCAGTCGCACCTCAACACCGCCGCCGGCCGAGGCGAGTCGTCGTGACCGCCTCGCCCGAGCCGGCCGCGACGCCGACGCTCGGTGTCGAGGGCCTGCTGCGAGCGTACGAGCGGATGCGGGTTATTCGCGGCGTCGAGAAGGCCGCCCACGACTTGTTCCTCCGAGGACTCGTCAAGGGCACCACCCACCTGGCGGCCGGTCAGGAGGCGATCGCCGTGGGCGCGAGTGAGGCGCTCCGCGATGACGACTACGTGTTCGCGACCTACCGCGGGCACCATCACGCGATGGCGCGCGGCGCCACACCGACGGAGTGTCTGGCCGAGCTGATGAGCAAGTCCACCGGGCTCAACAAGGCCAAGGGCGGCTCGATGCATCTGACCAAGGCCGATCACGGGATGCTCGGCTCGTACGCGATCGTCGGTTCGCATCTGCCGATCGCCTGCGGAGCGGCGTGGTCGGCGAAGCTGCGCGGGTCCGACCAGGTCGCGGTCGCGTTCTTCGGCGACGGCGCGACCAACATCGGCGCGTTCCACGAGTCGCTCAACCTGGCGGCGGTGTGGAAGCTCCCGGTGCTGTTCGTCTGCGAAAACAACTTCTACATGGAATACACCCCGATCCAATCGGTGACGTCGGTGGCCAACCCGGCGGCGGATCGCGCGGTCGGCCACCAGATCCCGGCCGCGGTCATCGACGGCAACGACGTCGACGTCGTCTACGCCGCGGTGTCGGCGGCCGCCGACCGGGCCCGCTTCGGCGACGGGCCGACTGTGATCGAGGCACAGACCTACCGGCACTACGGGCACAGTCGGACCGACCCGGCGAAGTACCGTCCGGCCGACGAACTCGAGCAGTGGCTGCGGCGCGACCCGCTCGACTCGGCCCGCGCCCGCGTCGCCGAGCTCGGCGCGTCGAGCGACGACATCGAGGCGGCCGAGCAGCGGGCCGCCGGCGCCGTCGAGTCGGCGATCGAGGAGGCGACGGCCGCGCCGGACGCCGACCCGGCCGAGGCACTGACCGACGTGTGGGCCGACGGAGGTGCGGCATGGCGGACCTGACCACCTACCGCGAGGCCGTGGCCGAGGGCATCGCCCGCGAGATGCGACGCGACAAGCGGGTGGTGTGCCTGGGAGAGGACATCGGGGCCGCCGAGGGTGTGTTCAAGACGGCTGTCGGGCTGTTCAAGGAGTTCGGGCCGGGTCGGGTGTGGGACACGCCGATCTCCGAGCAGGCGATCGTCGGCGCCGCCCTGGGAGCGTCGATGACCGGCATGCGCCCGGTCGCCGAGATCATGTTCTCCGACTTCCTGGCCTGCTGTTACGACTATCTGGCCAACGAGATCCCGAAGCTGCGCTACATGACCGGCGGTCAGGTGACCGCGCCGCTGGTGATCCGGACGGCAAACGGGGGCGGCCTCGGCTTCGGCGCCCAGCACTCCCAGGCGACCGAAAACTGGGCCTTCGCGATTCCGGGGCTCAAGATCGCCGCCCCGTCGACGCCCGCCGACGTCGTCGGGCTCATGGCGTCGGCCATCCGCAGCGACGACCCGGTGGTGTTCTTCGAGCACAAGGGCCTGTTCGCGAGCAAGGGCGAGCCGGCCCCACCCGACCATGTCGTGCCGCTCGGCGAAGCGGCGATCGTACGGTCCGGCAGCGACGTGACGCTGGTCGCGCTGGCCTACACCGTGCCGATGGCCCTGTCGGCCGCCGAGCGACTCGCCGAGGACGACATCAGCGCGGAGGTGGTCGACTTGCGCTGCCTGGTCCCGCTCGACGCGCGGACTGTGCTCGAGTCGGTCGAGCGCACCTCACGCGTCGTAATCGTCGAGGAAAACCCATACCAAGGCGGCTGGGGCGGCACGCTCGCCTCGATCGTCGCGGACGAAGGCTTCGAGCTCTTGGACGCCCCGGTACGCCGGGTCGCGGCCGAGTGCGTACCACTCCCGTTCGCGGACGCGCTCGAAGACATCGTCATGCCCACCGTCGACAAGGTCGTCGAAGCAGTACGCAAACCAGTTGCGTACTAGGAGGGAGCAGCCGCATATGAGCAAGACCGTTGTCCGGGGAGGGACCGTCCTCACCATGGATCCCTCGATCGGGAACCTCGCCACCGGCGACGTCCTGATCGAGGACGACAAGATCGCGGCCGTCGAAGCCGATCTCGGGGCAGACGTCGACGCCGAGGTCATCGACGCAACCGGCCGAATCGTGATCCCGGGGTTCGTCGACACCCACCGCCACACCTGGGAAGCAGCGATCCGCGGCTGCGCGCCCAACGCCACGCTCGACGACTACTTCGTCGAGGTACTCGACACGTTCGCGCCGGTCTATCGGCCCGAGGACGTCCGGTCGAGCAACGTCGCCGGTTCGCTCGAGTGCCTCAACGCCGGCATCACCACGTTGGTCGACTGGTCGCACATCAACAACACACCGGACCATCCCGACGCCGCCGTCGCCGGTCTCCAGGCGACCGGCATCCGGGCGCTCTATGCCTACGGCAGCGCCAACACCTCCCTCGCCGACTACTGGTTCGACAGCAAGCTCGTGATCCCGGGCGACGACGTACGCCGGATCCGTGACACGTACTTCTCGTCCGACGACGGGCTGCTGACGTTGGGCCTCGCCACCCGCGGGCCTGGCTTCTGCCAGGAAGACGTCGTCCGGTCCGAGTGGGCGCTGGCCCGCGAGCTCGGCATCCCGATCACCGTGCACGTGGCGATGGGCCGGCTCGCCGGTCGGTTCGGCATGATCAAGCAGCTCAGCAACATGGGCCTGCTCGGCTCGGACACGACCTACGTCCACTGCTGCCACTTCAGCGACGAGGAGTGGCAGTTGGTCAAGGACAGCGGCGGCACGATCTCGGTCGCGCCGCAGGTCGAGCTGCAGATGGGCCACGGCTGGCCACCGACCCTGAAGGCGATCGAGCACGGACTGCGGCCGAGCCTGTCGATCGACGTGGTGACGACCGTGCCGGGCGACATGTTCACCCAGATGCGGGCCGCGTTCGCCGCCGACCGCGCCCGAGTGCACGAAGCGGCGTACGAGCCCAACGAGCAGGTGCCGAAGGACTGCCTGACCGCCGAGCAGATGCTGCGGGCCGCGACGATCGACGGGGCGTACGTGGCTGGGCTCGAGGACCGCACCGGGTCGCTCAGCCCCGGCAAGCAGGCCGACGTGGTGGTCATCGACGCGACCTCGCTCGCGGTCGCTCCCGTCATCGACCCGGTCGCCGCCGTGGTGCTGAGCGCGGATGTGTCGCATGTCGACACGGTCTTCGTCAACGGCGTGGCCCGCAAGCGCGACGGCAAGCTGCTGGCCGACGTCGACAAGGCCCGGGCCGATGTCCAGGCCTCCAGCGACTATCTGCTCCGCGCGGTCGCGGACAAGCCGGCCGAATGACACCCGGCGCTCGCGGGGTGGCGTCGTGACCGCGCGGCATGTGGTGCGGCGGGCGGCGCAGGCTGAATTCTTCGCTCCGTCAGGGTGGGCGTCGGCGGCGACCGCGTACTCGCGGTGGGATGCGGTTGGTGAGGCCGACGGTGCTGTGCATACCGGGTTCGGGGTGTGTGACCTCGCCCCCGATGGCTCGCTGCCGACGCATGTCCATGCGTTCGAGGAGAGCGTCTACGTCGTCGACGGCGCTGGCGTCCTCGACACGGCGGAGGGCTCCTACCGCATGGTCGCCGGCGACTACGCGCTGCTCCCGGTCGGCGTGCCGCACCGGTGGCGCAACGTCGGCGACGTCCCGGTCCGGTGGGCCGAGATGCAAGGCCCGGCGCCGAGGGAAGAGCACGGCGGCGACACCCTTGTCGTGCCGGAGCTGTCGGACCGCGACGACTCGATCGACGTCGACGTGCGCGACCCGCGGACCCGCCGCTTCGGCCACATCGAGCCGGCGCACATGGAAGTCGGGCGCCAGGACCAGGCGTCGCTCGCGGTATCGGCGAGCATGCGGACCGCCCTGCTCGTCTACAGCGGCATCACCGTGAAGATGATGATCGACTCCGACCTCGGCGCCGACCTCACGACGATGTTCATGGTGCAGTACGAGCCGGCCGGAGTCGTCGGTGGGCATGACCATCCGTTCGAGGAGTCGTACTACTTCCTGGACGGCAGGGCCGAGGTGAGGTTGGACGGCGAGACGTACGAGTGCGGCCCGGGCGACGTCGCCTGGGCCGGGGTCGGCTGCGTCCACGGCTTCCGTAACCTGGGCGACGGGCCGCTGCGCTGGCTCGAGACGCAGTCGCCGCAGCCGCCCGGTCGGCACTCCTACCGCTTCGCCCGTGACTGGGACTACCTACGAGGTGTATTGCCATGACACTGCTGGTCGTCGGAGGAACTCGGGGCATCGGACGGGAGATCGCGAAGAAGTACGCCGACGCCGGCGACTCGGTCGTGATCACCGGCCGCCATCTGGGCCACGCCGAGGAGGTCGCCAAGGAGATCGGCGGCGACATCCGGGGGATCGATCTCGAGCTGTCCCGACCGGAGGCGATCGCGGAGGCCCTGCGCGATGTCGACGGCGTCGACGGGCTCGTGATCGCTGCGATCGAACGTGACGCCAACACGGCGAAGGACTACGACCTCGCGGCCGCGCAGCACCTCGTGACGATGAAGCTCGTCGGCTACACCGAGGTGATCCATACGCTGCTTCCCCGCATGTCCGACGAGGCGGCGATCGTGCTGTTCGGCGGGCTGGCCAAGGAGCGGCCCTACCCGGGCTCGACGACCGTCTCGACCGTCAACGGCGGCGTGAGCGGCCTGGTGCACACGCTCGCGACGGAGCTCGCGCCGATGCGGGTCAACGCCATTCATCCGGGGATCGTCGGAGACAGCCCGTTCTGGTCGGACAAGGCGGCGGCGACCGAGGCCGTCAAGGCGCGGACTCCGCTCGGGCGCAACGTCGCAATGGACGACATCGTCGACGCGGTGGACTTCTTGCTGCGCAACCGCTCGGTTAACGGGATCGACCTCAACGTCGACGGTGGGTGGCTATTGCTGTGACGGTCGTCGCGGTGGTCGGCGCCGGCCGGATGGGTGCGGCGATGGTGGGTCGGCTGCGCGCCGCCGACGTCGGGGTCGTCGTCTACAACCGGACGCGGGACAAGGCCACGGCGGTCGCCACCCGGCACGGCGCGTCCGTCGCCGCGACGGCTCGAGAGGCGGTCGCCGCGGCCGACATCGTCTTGGTGTCGTTGGCCGACGACGATGCGCTTCGTGAGGCGTACTCCGGCGACGACGGCGTGCTCGCGGGGTTGCGGCCGGACGTCGTGATCTGCGAGACGAGCACGGTCGCGCCCGAGACCATACGCGAGTTGGAGCCGATGGTCGCCGAGCAAGGCGGACGGTTGCTCGACGCACCCGTGTCGGGCAGCGTGCCGCTCGTGGAGCGCGGCGAGCTCTCCGTAATGGTCGGCGGCGACCCAGCTGCGCTCGAAGTCGCCCGACCGGTCCTCGACCAGTTGGCGAAGGCAGTCTTCCACCTCGGTGATGTCGGCGCCGGCGCGACGATGAAGCTCGTGGTCAACGGCGTGGTCCACGCTCTCAACGTGGCAGTCAGCGAGGCCCTCGTGCTGGCCGAGCGGGCCGGACTCGACCGCGCCGCGACCTACGAGGTGCTCGCGTCGAGTGCCGTTGCCGCACCGTACGTGCACTACAAGAGTGATGCGTTCCTCCGACCCGACGACGCACCGGTGGCCTTCAGCCTCGATCTGGTCGCCAAGGACCAGGTCCTGATCGGCGCGCTCGCCGAGTCTGTCGGTGCGTCGATGCCGCAGGCCGAGGCGACCAGAGATCTCGTCGCGGCCGCGGTCGCCGCCGGCTTCGGAGACGCCGACATGAGTGCGGTCGCGCCGTTCCTACGTCGCTGATTGGACCGCTATTCGGTGAGGTGTGCGACCTCCGCAGCGGTGAGTACGCCTCGCGCCGGGTCGGCCGTCGCGGCGGTGATCCGTCCGCTGAAGCGGGACGCCCGCCGTCTCGGGTCGGGGTGGGCCGGGATCGGCTGTGGCCCGTCGCCTGGTGGGTCGGCGGGACGGCGTCGGTGCCAGTCGGTGAGCGCCTGGTAGGCGGCGGCAACGGCGAGCAGGCGATGCTCGGCGTACGGTGCACCGCCGAGGATGGTGCCGATCGGGAGACCCTCGGGGGTGAACCCGATGGGGAGCGCGAGTTCGGGCGGCCCGATGATGTCGAACGGGACCGGAGAGGTCTGCACGACCATGTCGCACTGACCGAAGAGGTCGTCGAGCACCCGACGAATGAGGAGCAGCTTCGCCCTCTGTCCAGTGACGAACTCGTTGCTGCCGAGCAGTGCCCCCTGCAGCCAGCTCGTCAGCGAGACGCCGAACTGGTGAAGATCGGTGCGCAGGAACGGCATGAACGGCTCGCTGCGTTCGGGGAGGCGGACGTTGTTGAAATCGCCGCCGGTGAGGAGACCCCAGTCCTCGGGCAGGGTCACGTCGACGACTGTGGCGCCCGGGGTGGCCGCCACGGTGTCGAGGAATGCCTGCCTGGCCTGCGCGGTCGGACCGGTTCCGCTGACGTACCCCGGGATCACTCCGATCCGTGTCGGCCACCGAGGGCGTACCTGGTTCCTGACGACCAGGGGCGTCGCTGCGGTGATCAGGTTGGGCAGCTCGGGAAGGCCGAGGGTGCGGGGATCATGCTGATCCGGGCCGGCCATCGCCGTGAGCACGATCGCGGCGTCCTTGGCGTCGCGGGCGAGTGGGCCCGGATGGTCCCGCGAGTAGGTGAGCGGGATGATCCCGTAGAGCGACGCTCGCCCCATGGTGGGCTTCAGGCCCGTGAGGTTCTGGGCGTTCGACGGTGCCGTGATCGAGCCACCGGTCTGGGTGCCGACCCCCGACGTGACCATGCGCCCGGCGACGGCGGTCCCCGTCCCGGTGGACGATCCGCCCGGATCGACATCCGGGTCGGCGGGTGCCCACGCGTTGACCGTCGTGATCGTTCCGTTGGGCGTCGTTGCCCGGGTAGTGGCCAGCGGGCCCATCTGGGTCTTGCCGAGCACGATCGCGCCCGCCGACTCGAAGCCGGCGACGGTGGTGGCGTCGAACGGCGGCACGAAGTCCTGAAAGATGAACGAGTTGGCGGTCGTCGGAACCCCGGCGGTGTAGTAGTTGTCCTTGATAGCAAGCGGGATGCCGTGCAGCGCGGCCCCGGTAACTGTGCGGATCCGGGGGTACGGCCGCGGCGAGGGCCTCCTCGGCCAGGACGACGTTCCACGCCTGGTAAGTGGAGTCGAAGGCCACGATGCGGTCGAGATAGGCCTCGACGAGCAGTCGCGGGTCGAGCTGGCCGTCCCTGATCAGGGTGGCTGCTTCGGCGAGCGTCAGCTCGGTGAGGTCGGCGAGCGCCTCCGGGCGCGGTTGGGCGTACGCGTCGGGATCGTGGAGCGACCTGGGACCGGCTCGGGTCCGGGCCGGTGTGGCGCCCGCGGCCGATGTCACCAACGCAGTGCCGGCGGCAGCGGAGGCCATCGTCGCCGACATGCGGGCGAGCAACACGCGCCGGGCGATCAGGTCGTTCATGATTCGGTCCAAGCGGTGAGGATCGACGGGTAGAGCGACGGCGGCGGCCCCTGCTGGGAGAGCGCGTCCGCCTGGTCCGGGTCGGTGCCCTCGGGTCCCGGCAGTTGGAACGCGGCGAGCGTCGGCACGGTCGATCGCATGAAGCCGCGCAACGAGGACAACACGCTGTCCAGGCTCGGCGTGCCCGTCACCGGATCGGTCGTGGCCGGCAGTTCGTCGAGGTCGATTCCGATGCTCGCGAGCCGGGCGCGGATCATCGTGTTCAGCTCGTCGTCGGTCGGCGGAGTCGGTGGCATTGGTGCGGTCGTTCTTTCTCGCCGCGTTCCGGTGCTGCGATCTCAGTGGCCGCTGTAGTCGAGGTCGTAGCCGGCATGCAGGGTTGCGGTCGGCACCGCTTCCCCGCTCGTACACTCCGTCTCGCCGTCCGATCCGGTCGCTGGAAGCAGCCGAACGGCCTCGACCATCGGCTCGGCGGCCTGACCGTCGAGCAGCAACGGGATCAGCCCGCGCAACGGTTGTGCCATCGCGACGAAGTAGCCGGCGCCGAGGTCGTCGGTGCGGACGCGGTGCGCGGCGATCCCGTGGGCGGCCAGTCGTTCGGCGACCGACGTGCGCAGCTCGACCGGCACACCTGGGTCATCGGCGAGTACGGTCGTGTACTGCTCGTGGGTGAGGAAGTATCCGCAGGGCGGCTCCGCCAGGATCTGGTCAGGGCCGGGCGCGTCGATCGGGGGCGGACTCTCGCCGGGATGCGGCGGAGGGAACGCCGGGATCGGCCGCGACCCGCGGAACACGATCCGTCCGGTGTTGGACGTCTGGAACGCGATCGACTCGTTGATCGCCCGCTTGATCGCCGGATAGTTCGCGTGGAAGTAGTCGAAGAACTGCTGGTAGGTGTAGATCGCCGAGTACGTCTTGCGCCGACGGTTGTTCTGGGGGTTGGCCTCGTCCGGCCGGGTCGCGCCGCCCGCGCTGCGTGCCTCCAACAGCGAGCCGACCACGCTCTTCATCCCCATCACGTTGCGCAGGATCGTCTCCTCGCTCAGGCCGACGTTGCCGCCGTTCTGACATCCGTACGGGCAGAACCACCAGCCGTCGGACGACCCGTGTGAGTAGAGCCAGCCGGTGATCAGGTTCTGGGACTCGTCGAAGATCGACTGCGCCACGTTTTGGTGGCGGGGCGGCAGGGTCGGGAGGTCGCCGGCCTGGCTATTGCCGAACTCGTGGCCGTCGAAGGCAGCGTCAGGAGTGTAATCCCGCAACATTTCGGCGAACGCGAATGTCTCCGGCTCCCTCAGCAGCGAGTGGTCGCGGTTGAGGTCTTGCCCGGTGGCGTTTCCTCTCGTGTTCGCGGCCCGGCCGTCGCCGTTGATCGCCGGGACGAGCAGGATCGTCGTCTGCCTGAGGAGATCGATCGTGCGACGGTCGTCGGCGAAGGCCAGCTCGCGGGCCAGGATCAAGCAGGCCTCGCGGGACGACGGCTCGTTGCCGTGCACGTTGCAGTTGACCAGCGCCGTCGGTGACCCGGAGATCGACTTCGCCGTCGGGCGGGGAGTCGGATGGCCGATGACGAACATGTTGATCGGCCGGTTCTGAATGGTGCGGCCGATCTCCACGAGGCGCACCCGGTCGCTGGCGGCTGCCAGCTGTGCTTCATAGGCGTACTCGTTGACGTCGCTGGTGAACTGCGCCGCCTGGGTTAGCTCCCATTCGGTACGCAGGCCTTCGCCGGGCTTCGACGGGTCTCCGAACTGTGCCTCCGTCGTTGCGAAGACCGGCTCGGAGAAGGGTTGTGGCGTGCTGTCGATGCTCGCCCGCACCCGCCACTGGAACCGATCGCCTGGCGCGAAACCGGCGTCGGCGAACGACGGCGCATCCGGTGTCACCGTCCGGTTCGGGAGCCAGACACCGGTGATCACCGACGGCCCGGTCGGCGTGTTCTGAGCGTCCACCGGGGTGCGTTCGATCTGGTAGTCGGTCGCCCCCGCGACCGGAGTCCAGCTCAACGTGGCGTAGCCGTCGGCTTGGACGACCTCGAGCCCGGTGACCTCGCCCGGGTCCTGGGCTTGCGAGGACATCGGTGTCGCGACGACCACCACGCCGGCAAGCAGGGCTAGGGACACCACCGCCGAGCGGGCGCCACCGGTCAACCTTCGCCTCATCCGATTCGCTGCGGTCATCGTTCCTCCGGGTGGCCGGGCCGACTGTCGCTCGTCACAGGACGCACTTCGCCAGGTCTCGGCGGTGCGGGCTAGCAGCACGCTACGGAGCGCGCGACCGGCCGTCACCGGACACATGCACGAAGTCCGCGACTCCACCGACAGACATCTGTCTGAACCGCTGCGCTTCCTCCCAGGTCGCGCCCCATCCGCGAAACGTTGCCGGATATGACCGTTGACTTCTGATCGAAATCTCAACAGGATGAGCAGAATTGCTCATCCGGCCACCGCGGTGCTCGGGCGTGACGGAAGCCGGTCGTCCTCCGAGGAGATGCGACATGGCACAAGACTTCTCATCGTCACGACGGGCGTTCTTGAAGGGCGGCACGGCCAGCGGCGCCGCCCTCGGCATCTCGGGATTGGCCGGCGGCTTCACGGCCGAAGCCGCTGCGGACACGGCACGTGCTCCGGCCGGCGTGGCGGCGCCGAAGGGGTCGATGATCGGCGTGCCGTTCGAGCCGCGCGACGTGGTGCGGGTGGCGGTGATCGGTCTCGGCAACCGTGGCGGCGGCATGGCCGAGCTGTGGGCCCAGCATCCCGACGTACGTGTCACGGCGATCTGCGACGTACGCCCCGAGCGGGTCGAGTCGGTGGCGGCGCAGCTTCGCTCGATGGGTCACGATCCCGCGACGTACGCCGGCGGCGACCCCAGCTACGAGGCGGCCTTGGACGCGTCGGAGCTGGCGATGAACAACCGCGATGCCGACCAGCCGTACGCCGAGATGTGCGCCCGCGACGACATCGACTTCATCTACGTGCCGACCCCGTGGGAGTGGCACTTCCCGATGGCGATGACCGCGATGCGGCACGGCAAGCACGTCGGCACCGAGGTGCCGCTGACGATGGAGATGGACCACCTCTGGGCGCTGGTCGCCGCGTCCGAGCGCACCCGGCGGCACTGCTTCCTGATGGAGCAGATCGTGTATTCGCAAAACGAGATGCGGATCCTCCGGATGGCGCACGAAGGAAAGTTCGGCGACCTGTTGCACGGCGCCGGCGGCTACAACCACGACATCCGCGGCCTGATGTTCGGTCTGGAGGGCTCGTACTATCCGTCGAACTGGCGACGGCTGTGGCACACCCGACGCGACGGATGCTTCTATCCGACGCACGGCCTGGCGCCGATCGCCGCCTGCATGGACATCAACCGCGGCGATCGCTTCACCAGCCTGATCTCGGGCAGCACGCCCGCCATGGGTCTGGAGCTCTATCGGGAGGAGCACGCGCCGCCCGACCACGACAGCTGGGGTGAGGACTACGTTGCCGGCGACCGCAGCGTCACCTTGGTCGAGACGGCGCGCGGGCGGCTGATCCGGGTCGAGCACGACGTCTCGCACCCGCACCCCTACAGCCGGCTCAACCACCTGGCCGGTACGCGTGGCATCTTCGAGGACTTCACCGGTGGCTCCGGTACCGACGGTGGCGGCACCCGGATCTACCTCGAGCCAGACCATTCCGGCCACGAATGGGGCAGCTTCGATGCGTACGCCGACTTCGACCACTGGATGTGGAAGTTCCCCGACGACCCGGGAACGGGTCACGGTGGCTCCGATTCGAAGGAGGTCTGGCGCTTCGTGCAGATGATGAAGCTCGGTCTGGTCCCCGACCACGACGTCTACGACGGTGCGGTCTGGACCGTCGTCAATCCGCTCAGCACGAAGTCGCTGGAGCGCAACGGAGCGCCGGTGCAGATCCCCGACTTCACCGGCGGTCATTGGCGGGAGTACCGAGACGGCATCGACTCGCCGCGTCCGACGGAATCTCGAACGGCGGTGGCATGATGACGCGCCGCGCCCACCGACGCATGATCGCACTCATGGCCTTCGGCGCGTTGCTGCTCACCGGGCTGGCGAGCGTCGTGGAGTCGTCGTCGGCGGCCGATGACGACGAGTCGACCGCCAAGATCCCGACCCCGGCCGTCATCCCGGCCCCGGTCTCGATGGTGGCGACGCCCGGCCACTTCCGGATCGGGCCGGAGACCTCCATCGCCGTGAACGGTCCGGCGCGCGCCGTCGAGGTGGGGGACTTCCTCGCCGAGCTGCTTCGACCGGCCACCGGATATCCGCTGCCGGTCGTGTCAGCGGATTCCGGCGCAGCGGCTACTCAGAGCATCTCGCTGCAAGTCACCACCGACGGCGAGCTGACCGGCGAGGCCTACCGGCTCGATGTTTCTCCGGGGGCCGTCGTCCTGCGCGCCGGCACACCGGAGGGCCTGTTCCGCGGCGTGCAGACGCTGCGCCAACTGCTGCCGGCGAAGGTCGAGCACGACAGCGTCCAGTCAGGTCCGTGGGAGCTCGGCGGGGTGCACATCGCCGACCATCCGAGATACAAGTGGCGCGGCGGCCATCTCGACGTGGCGCGGCACTTCCTCACCGTCGACGAGGTGAAGCGCTACATCGACCTGCTCGCGCTCTACAAGGTCAACCGCTTCCATCTCCATTTGGCCGACGACCAGGGTTGGCGGATCCAGATCGACAGCTGGCCCGACCTGACCCGGATCGGCGGCGCGACCGAGGTCGGCGGCGGTCCCGGCGGCTTCTACACCAAGGACGACTACGGCGATATCGTCGACTACGCGGCCGACCGCTTCATCACGGTGATCCCCGAGATCGACATGCCCGGCCACACCGATGCCGCTGAGACGTCGTACCCAAAGCTCAACTCATGTCGGACCGACAACCTGCCGTCGCATCGGTTCCTCGAGGGGTGGGAGGACGCTCCGCACTACACCGGAACCGGCGTCGGATTCAGCACGCTGTGCGTCCACGACCCGGTGACGTACGAGTTCCTCGGCGACGTGATCGGAGAGCTCGCGGCGATGACGCCCGGGCCGTACCTCCACGTCGGCGGCGACGAGGCGCACTCCACGGACGAGGCCGACTATGTGCTGTTCATGGACAAGGTCCGCGACATCGTCCAGGCCAACGACAAGACCCTGATGGGCTGGGCGGAGGTCGCTCAGGCGAACCCGCTGCCCGGATCGATCGCCCAAAACTGGACGACGGCCACCGGCAGCGAGTCCGGCGGCGACCTGGCCCGGACGGCCGTCGCCAAGGACATGAAGGTCGTCATGTCGCCGGCCAACCGGATCTACCTCGACATGAAGTACGCCCCGGGTGTGCCGCCCGACCTGGGACTGTCCTGGGCCGGCTTCGTCGAGGTCAAGAAGTCGTACGACTGGAACCCGGGGGCGCACCTGACCGGCGTCACCGACGCGAATGTCCTCGGCGTCGAAGCGGCGCTCTGGAGCGAGACGGTGACGAATATCGACGACGCCGAGGTGCTGGCGTATCCCCGGATGGCCGGCGCAGCCGAGATCGGCTGGACGCCGCAGGCGGGTCGCTCGTGGGACGACTACCGGCTTCGACTCGCGGCACAAGCCGAGCGCTGGGAAGTCCTCGGCGTCGACTTCTACCGGTCGCCGCAGGTCCCCTGGCCCGAGTAGCGCCGATCCGTCACTCGTGGTGCGCCGATCCGTCACTTGTCGTGGGGCGATCCGTCCCTTGTGGTGCGGCGATAGGTCACTTGTCGTGCCGTCGTGACCGTCGTGCTGCCTGGGCCCGATGCCCTAGCATCGCCGCGTGCGGATCTCGCTGGCTCAGGTCGACTCGACGCTCGGCGACGTCGACGCCAACGTGCGGCAAGCCTCCGAGGTCATCGCGCGTGCCAAGGGGGACGCCTCGGACCTCATCGTATTTCCCGAGCTCGCCCTGTCGGGCTACTCGATCGGCGCTGTCGACGACGACGTCACGATCCGGGTCGACGACCCTCGCATCGTGGAGTTGGCGCGACAGGCGGTGCCGGCCGGTCTGCACCTCGGTTTCGCCGAGTCGGCGACCCGCAGTCCGCACACGTACAACAGCGCCGCATACTACGAGGGCGAGCGGCTGGTCCACGTCCATCGCAAGCTGCACCTGCCGACGTACTCCATCTTCGAGGAGCGCAAGCACTTCACACCGGGCCCGTCGCTGCGGGCGTACCCGGTCGGCGACGACACGACCATGGCGACGCTGATCTGCGGCGACGCCTGGCAGCCGCAGCTGGCCTTCATCGCGACCCAGGACGGGGCACGGGCGCTCATCGTGCCGGCCGCCGGGGCGCAGAGCCGGTTCCCGGAGCACTACGACGCCCGTGAGTACTGGCAAGGCATCACGACGTTCTACGGCCGGATGTACCAGCTGTACGTCGTCTTCGTTAACCGCGTGGGTGTCGAGGGCGAGCTCCGGTTCTGGGGCGGATCGCACATCGTCGACCCGTGGGGGAAGGTGATCGGGCAGGCCACGGAGTTTGAGCCCGACCTGGTGACGGTCGAAGTCGACCTCGACGTGGTGCGGCGCCGCCGGCGAAGCATTCCCCTCGTCAAGGAGGCGCGACTCGCGCTGATCCAACGCGAGATCGCCCGCCTGCTCGAAGAGGGCGGCGACCTCTAGCCGGCCAGAGGGGCGACCTCTAGCCGGCCGGAGATCGGGCGACACTACCGGGTGCCGAGGTTCAGCGGCATCGGTGTCGCACTCGCCAGCCGAGCGATGGATGCGGCGGTGTTCTCGTAGATGCCGGTGATGCGGCCACGGTCGTCGATCCCGAACGCGACCGTCCTCGGCGCCCCGGGTACGTCGATCGGGCGGAGCCGGTCGCCCCGGCGGGTGTCGAGCCTGAAGCCGTGGACCTCTCGCGCGTCGGGGAGTGGGAGCGTGTCGGTCGTGATCCCCACGATCGTCCCGCGGTCGTTGATGTCGAATGGCAGGGTGAGAGGCACACCTGGCGCGTCGATCGTGGTGACGCGTCCGCGTGCGGTTCGGTAGAACGCGTGCAACGTGCCGTCGGCGTCGGCGTCGGCGTACAGGCCCACCATCTCGCCGTGGTCGTTGAGCCCCGTGATCGACGTCCCCGCCGCGCCGCGGATGTCGATGGTGGTGAACCGTCCGTGCCGCCAGTGGAAGCCGTGGACAACGCCGTGCCTGTCGGCGTACTGGCCAACGATCCGACCGCGATCGTCGAGGCCGAACGCCTCGGTGCTGGCCGCGCCGCGTACTCGGATCGGGTGGAACGTGCCGTCAGCGTCGCGCAGGAATCCGCGCTGGCTGTCGCACCCGAGTGCGTCGCAGGCGAGGCCGACGATCTGGCCCCGGTCGCTGATCTTCGACACGTAAGTCTCGACCGCGCTGGGAGCATCGACCAGCGTGAACCGGCCGTGCTTGCCGCGCAGGAACCCGCGGCTCCTTCCGTTCGGAGCGACGTAGGTCCCGGCCACCTGGCCGCGATCGTTGATGTCGACGAGCTCGTTGGCATTGAGACCGGGCGGATCGAACGCGGTGAACCGCCCCTTGTCCAGAACGAACACCGGACCGGGCGAGTGCGGTTCGCCTCGGTCGGGCGGGTCGACCGTCGCCGCGGTCGTGCCACCCGTGAGGAGGAGGACTGCGGAGCTGACGGCGATGGTGGCGAGGTACTTGCGGGCGTGAGCGGGCTTGGTTGCGTGCATGGTGATCCCTCCCGGATCAAGTCGCCAGGCATTCGTACGAGACGGCCGACCGGATTGGTGTCGAGTTGTCGGCCGGTCCGTGGGGTCCGTGGACGTGGCGAGCTAGCCGTCGCCCTCGACCCCGACGTCCGGCGCGAGCTCTCGTCTGCGGTGCGTTGAGCGCTTCCGGACGTGTCGAACCAACTCGACGGCGCCGGTCACGCCGAAGCGAGTGCAGGCGGCCATCCTCGTGCACGACGCGGAGCTCCTCGACTAGAACTGCGAGTCGCTGAAAAGCTCAATCCATTCGTCCGCAACGTACGTATTCACAGCAGCGGCCCGAATCCGGACAGAAGGAGATGCTCATGAGCCTGAGTACGCACACCCGTCGAATCGGAGTCTCTTTCACCATGGGTGCGGCGGCAGTCACCGTGCTGGCCCTCACCGCGTCGTCGGCGAGCGCGTCGATGCAGTGGTGCGGCGCCGGTCGTGGACTCACCGCGCAGAACGCGATCCAGGGCGCGATCGACGATGCCACGGTCTCCGCCTCGGGAGCGGGTCAGTTCAGCTGTGAGTTGGTCGGCGAGCCGCAGGTGTTCGAGACGTTCAACGACCCGATCTTCGGGCACCTCTTCCGCGCCCAGGTCACGATGTCCTGCAGCTGACCGCCTGCTACTCGTAGCGGAGCGCGTCGGCGACCGGAATCCGGGCGGCGGCGCGCGCCGGGATGCTCGACGCTGCCATGACGACGAGCAGGGTCGCGACCGGGACGAGAGCGAGAGACCGCCACGGTGCGACGACAGCGTCCTCGGTCGTGCCGCTCGCCATTTCGGCCAGGGCGAGGTAGAGACCGACGCCGGCAGGGACGGACAGTAGCGACGCTGCCGCTGCGATAACCGCGTAGCCGCTGAGCAAGACCGTCGTGAGCTGCCTCGGAGTCAGCCCGACGGCCTTGAGTACGCCGAAGTCGCGGACTCGTTCGCGGACCATGATGTAGGCGACCGCGACGACCGTGGTCGTGGTGATCACCAGCAGAACGGCATCGAGCGAGTAGACCAGAAGCGGAAGCTCGTCGGGTATGTCACTGGCCTGGCCGGACGGCTGCGCGTCGAGCGTCGCCTGAAGGGACAGGGCGACGACCACCGAGGCGCCGGTGAGCGCGATCGCGCCGCCGAGCAAGAGCGGACGGCGCCCCCGCGCGAGCAGCTGCTTGAGGCCGACCTCCGCGCTCACCGGCAGGTGTGATCGACCGACCAAGCGCGTCAGTCGGTTGCTGGGCGGCGCCGCACCGGCGTCGGTCAACGCCTGGCGCGTCGACCGGGTGCTGCGCCGGGCGGCCGCGAAGGCGCTCACCGAGAGGATGGGAATCACGACGCCGGCGGCGACGAGAAGGTGCCACGGGTTCGCCACGACGGTCGGTGCGACGACCATCGTCCCGGCGGTCGGCTCGGCGAGCTGTGGTGCCAGAAGCACGCCGAGGCCGAAGCCGAGGATCGCCGCGCCGGCGCCGAGCGCGAGGGACTCGATGGCGAACACGACGCCGATCTGTCGCGGCGTCAGGCCAGCCGCCTTCAGCACAGCGATCTCGCGGCGCTGGTCGGTGACGCGGGCACCGACCAGGATCCCGACGACCGTGAACCCGACCACCAACAGCAGGAGGGTGAACATCGTCAGGATCAGCTGTATGGGCTGGGCCTCTCGCAGCGCTTCGTCGCGCTGGTCCTGCCAGGTCACGAAGAACAGCGCCTCGGCGGGGTCGGCGCTCGGCGAGCGTTCGGCGGCAACTTGCTGGGTGAACGCGGCAGCCTGGGTGGGGTCGTCCAGCCGAACCGCCTCGATCCACCGCCAGCGGCTCCGGTCCGGCTCGATCCGTTCGAGCATGGCCGGGGCGACCCAGGCGAGCCCGGGAGTGCTGCGGGGATAGCGTGACTGGCTTGGCAGAACGGCCGTGCCCAGGACCGGGAGATCGGTCGAGCGGCCATTCGCGACGATCTCGACCGTCGTGCCGACGTCGATTCCGAGAGCGTCGGCGAGGCTGCGTTCGAGCATGATCCCGGTCGGGCCCGGCTCGGCGCCCTCGGTCACGATGGGCTGGTTCACGACCGTGGGAGACACGAGGCCGGCCAGCTGAACCGGGTCGTCGTCGGAGTCCCGTCGAAGCGTCGCCGTCGCGACCGGGGTCGGCTCGCCGTGCTCGGTGACGCCGGGAATCCTGGCGACCGCGCGTGCGTCGCTCCGGGATGGCGCGAAGGCGAGTACGTGGGCGCCGTTGGCCGCGTCGAACGTCTGGCGCCACGGATCCTGCCCGCTCGCCCCCACTTCGAGCGTCAGGACGATCGTCGAGACTGCGCCGCCCGCGACCGCGAGCGTCAGGACGCAGGCGACCAGGCGAGTACGCATGCCGGCGAACGCGAGCCGGAACAACAGCCTGGTCATGTCGGCTCGTCGATGGCGAGGATTCCGGAGACCTGTCGCCCGACATCGAGCTGGCTCTCGGATGCGATGAGTCCGTCCCGCATGGTGATCACCCGGTCTGCCGCGGCGGCGACGCTCGCGTCGTGACTGACGAGCAGGAGCGTCTGGCCTTGGTCGCGGGCGCGACGCAGGAGTCCTAGCACCTGTCGAGCAGCCACCGAGTCGAGGTTGCCGGTCGGTTCGTCGGCGAGGACGATGTCCGGTCGATTGGCGAGCGCCCGCGCCACGGCGACCCGCTGCTGCTGGCCGCCGGACAGGTGGGCCGGTGCGGCCGCATGCTGGTCCGCAAGGCCAAGCTCGCCGAGCAGCTCGCGGGCGGATCGGCGTGCCTTCCGCCGGCGCTGACCACTCAGAAGCAGCGGCAGCTCGACGTTTTCTGCCGCCGTCAAGCTGGGCACCAGGTTGAAGAACTGGAACACGAAGCCGACCTTGCGGCGACGCAGGCGCGCCAACGCGGTCTCAGACAGCGTGTCGATGCGTTGCCCCGCCAACCAGACCTCGCCGGCGGACGGCCGATCCAACCCCGCCAGCAGGTTGAGCAGCGTCGACTTGCCGCAACCGCTCGGCCCCATGACCGCGACGAACTCACCACGCTCGACCACAAGGTCGACAGTGCGAAGTCCCGACACTTTGGTGCCACGGGACTCGTACGTCTTGGCGAGCGATCTCGCCTCGAGCACCGGGGTCATGACGCCTCCACGAGCTCGAGGCGCTGCTCGATCAGATCGAGCCAGCTCAGGTCGGCCTTCAGATGCAGAATCGCTCCCTCCAGGAGCAATTCGGCCGTCGGTCCCTTGCCGTTTGCGTCGAGCAGGTCGTTCAGATCGCGCAACGACTGCAGATACTCCCGTCGTTGACCGTCGATGAGGTGCTTCGGCTTCGCCAGACCAGCCGAGGCGACGACGACGACCTTCATCAAGAACTCGTCCTTGAGCCGTCGCCCCGACACCGGCTTCTCGATCCAGCCGGCGAGCGCAGCCCGGCCCTCGACGGTGAGCTGGTATTCCCGCTTGCCGCGTCCGTCACCGGCCACCGGTCGGCTGACGACGAGGCCGTCACGCTCCAGGCGGGCCAAGGTCGTGTAGATCTGCCCCGCGTTCAGCGACGGCAGCAGTGTGCCGAACTCACCCTCCAGCGCCTGCTTGAGCTCGTACCCGTGTGCGTCTCCACCGCTGAGCAGTGCCAAGAAGAGATGTCTCATAGTTATCGAGTATATGTATCCAATACCTATTGCGCGAGGGTCTGGCTGCATCCGCTGAATGTCGTCGACGCCAACGCCAATGGTCGACGGTGCGACACTGACGGACGTGTCGCGCTATCGATGCCTGGGCTTCCTCACCGACTACGGGCTCGAGGACGGCTTCGTCGCGGTCTGCCACGGGGTTGTCATGAGCATCGTGCCGGAGGCGAGGATCGTCGACGTCAGTCATCAGGTGCCGCCCTACGACGTACGCCGGGGTGCAATGGTGTTGGCCCGCAGCGCGCCGTACCTCGACCCAGCGGTGTTTGTCGCCGTCGTCGACCCGGGCGTCGGTGGCGACCGGCGCGCTGTGGCGGTCGCGACCGAGTCGTCGGTGTTGGTCGGCCCCGACAACGGCCTGCTGCTGCCGGCGGCCGACCTGCTCGGCGGCGTGACGAGTGCGGTCGAGCTCGACCGCGACGACCTCTTCTTGCGGCCGGTCTCGGCGACGTTTCACGGCCGGGACATCTTCGCGCCGATCGCCGCCCGGCTCTTGGGCGGCAGCGCGCTCGATGACGTCGGCTCGCCGATCGACCCCGACAGCCTCCATCGACTGCCCGAGCCGCGCGTCGTCGAACACGCCGATGGCGTCGATGCCGAGGTGGTCGACGTCGACCACTACGGCAACGTCCAGCTCGCCGTGCGGTGGCCCGCGCTGGACGTCGGCGAGGGAGATGACGTCGTGATCCGCGTCGAGTCTGGCGAGCACCGCATTGCCGTGGGACGTCAGTTCACCTCGGTGCCTTCGGGTGCGATGGTGCTCTATCCCGACGCTGATGCTCGGGCCGCGATCGCTGTCAACGGCGGCAGTGCCGCGGGTCGGCTCGACGTGGCTCGCGGCGCGACCGTACGACTCAGTCGTGGCCCCAGCGACTGAACGCCGGGTCGGCGACTATTCGGCGGCCGGCAGCACCGTGCCGGTCACGGATCCGAGAGCGATCCGGCCCCCCCGGGCTCCGGGTGCGGTCGCCGTCAGCGTCACGGTGTCGCCGTCGTTGAGATAGGCCCTCGTCATGCCGTCGGACAGTGTGATCGGCTCCGTGCCGCCCCAGGTCAGCTCGAGCAGCGAGCCCTGCTGCTCCGGCTCGGGACCGGAGATCGTGCCCGAGGCATAGAGGTCGCCGGTGCGCAGCGACGCCCCGTTGACGGTGAGGTGCGCGAGCATCTGAGCCGGCGACCAGTACATCGAGGAGTACGGCGCTCTCGCGATGACTCCGTCGCCCACCCGGATCTCGACCTCGATGTCGTAACCGGCCGGTTCGTCGACTCGCAAGTACGGCAGCGGCTGCGGGTCTTGCGGCGGCAGCTTCACCTTCGCGGCTTCGAGAGCGTCGAGTGGCGTGATCCAGGGCGAGATCGACGTGGCGAACGACTTGCCCAGGAACGGTCCGAGGGGTCGGGACTCCCACCCCTGGATGTCACGCGCCGACCAGTCGTTGAGGAGCGTCACACCGAAGACGTGGTCGGCGAACCCGCTGGTCGGCACCCGGTCGCCGAGTCGGGTCGGGACGCCGACGACGTATCCGAGCTCGGCCTCGATGTCGAGTCGCTGGGTCGGGCCGTAGGTCGGTTCGTCGGCGTCGACCGGCTTGCGCTGGCCGCACGGCCGTACGACGTCGGTGCCCGAGATCACGACGGAGCCGGCCCGCCCGTGATAGCCGACCGGCAGGTGTCGCCAGTTGGGCAGCAGTGGCTCCTGGTCGGGTCGAAAGATGCGTCCCGTGTTGGACGCGTGGTCGATCGAGGCGTAGAAGTCGACATAGTCGGCCACCTCGAACGGCGGGTGCACCGTCACCTCGTCGACCGGGACCAGGAACGGCTCGACCTCGGCTCGCTTGGCCCCGTCGGTGAAGAGGGAGATCAGCCAGGATCGGGTCGAGGTCCAGGTGGCCCGGCCGGCGCCGAGCAGTCCGGCGAGGGTCGGCTGGGTCAGCGCCTCGGCACCGGCGAGCATGTCGGTCGCCGCGATCGGGGCGAGGTCGACGACGAGGTCGCCGATCCGAGTGCCGACACGAGGTTGGTCGCCGCCGACGGAAAACACCGCGTACGGCAGGTTGTCGACGTCGTAGTCGCTGCCGGCGGCGTCCTCTACCCAGGTCGGCGCCTGCTCACGCCGGCTCGCGGACTCGGTCACGGTCCCTCCTCGGACTCGTCCAACAGGCCCCATCCCACCAGGTCGGCCACCGGATCGTCGATGCTGCACGACCCGAAGGAGCGGAACCATCCACGGACCCGGCCCGCGGAGTCGGAGGTCCATCCTCGCAGCGACGAACCGATCGTGTCGGCATTGCGGTCGGCGAGTACGGCAGCGGCGGCGTCTGCGTCGGCACCGTCGAGCAGCGCGCCGGTAGCGACGAGGACGTTGCCGAAGCCGTGCTGCTCGAACCCGGTGTCGAGTGCGGTGTGGCGAGTGCCGTGATGCAGCCCGGCCGTGCACTTGAACGCGACCTGTCGGTCGAGCGCGGCATCGATCGCCGTCGCGAGCGCGATCTCACTCGGGTGCGCCTCCGGGGCTTCGCCGCCGGTGCGGAACTTCATCCGGTGGTCGGCCTCGGCGATCGCGTCGGCCGCGCGCAGCCAGCCAGGGGTCGGTCCGTCGGCACCGAGTTGGGGGAGTTCGACGTAGGCGTCGACGTCGTCGGGCAGTGCGACGTCGAGGACGGTGACGACCCGTGCCGCGTTGTGAGCGAGATCGTCCTCGTCGCGCAGCGCGGTCTCGATCGCGCGTACGTCTAGATGCGGATCGCGGTCGGCCCATGTGAGTGCCGGCTCGATCGCGCCGGCGCCGCCGATGACGACCAGGGCGAGCGACAGCGGCCGGTCCGGCGGCGTGGCCTCGAGCAGCCGGGACAGTTCGGGGAGTCGCCGATCGCTGCAGACGAACGGACCGACGAGCGAGCCGTGTGGGCCGACGGCATGTCTCGCGTGGGCCGGAACGGCGTCGGCCAGGTCGGCGTTGCCCGGCGGAAAGATCGCCGCATCGTCGATCAGGCCGTTTAGCAGAGCATTCACCACCTGAAAGCGATCCTCACTGTCCCGCTCTCGGACGTCGTGTGTGACCTGTGGACAGGCGACGTATAGGAGGTTGACATGCGGCCGACCGTACCGGACAGTGGCATCGACCGAACACGAGCGTCCGATTATCGATCAGGCTTTTGGGGAACGTCATGGCCCACTACCAACGCATCGGCGAGATCCCGCCCAAGCGGCACACCCAGTGGCGGGTCGACTCCGGCCCACGCGCCGGACAGCTGCACTACGAGGAGGTTATGGGGGAGGAGGGCTTCTCGTCGGACGCGTCGCTGCTCTATCACCTCGGCGTACCGTCGGCGATCGTCGACTCGACGGTGTGGGAGTTGCCCGACCTTCAGACGGCGCCAAACCATCCGCTGACGCCGCGGCATCTCAAGCTGCACGATCTCTTCAAGGACGGTGAGGAGACCGACATCGACCCGGTCACCGGCAGGCGGCTCGTGCTCGGCAACGGCGACGTCCGGATCTCCTACGTCGTCGCCGCCAAGACCTCGCCCTACTACCGCAACGGCGTCGGTGACGAGTGCGTCTTCATCGAGGCCGGGTCCGGCAAGGTCGAGACGGTGTTCGGCGTCGTACCGTTCCGCACCGGCGACTACGTGCTGATCCCGCGGGCGACGACACACCGGTGGGTGCCGGACGGTCGGGTGCAGGCGTACGCGATCGAGGCCAACTCCCACATCGCGCCGCCGAAGCGCTACCTCTCGCGCTACGGCCAGTTCCTCGAGCACTCGCCCTATTGCGAGCGCGATCTGCATTCGCCGGCCGAGCCGTTCGTCGTCGAGGGCGACAACATCGAGGTGCTCATCAAGCATCGGGGCAACGGACCGAGCGGGCTGGTCGGCACGGCGATGACGTATGCCACGCATCCGTTCGACGTCGTCGGCTGGGACGGCTGCCTCTATCCGTACACCTTCAACGTCTCCGACTTCGAGCCGATCACTGGCCGGGTGCACCAGCCGCCGCCGGTGCATCAGGTCTTCGAGGGCTACAACTTCGTGATCTGCAACTTCTGCCCTCGCAAGGTCGATTACCATCCGCTCGCGGTCCCGGTGCCCTACTACCACTCCAACGTCGACTCCGA
>Ga0190270_10000052_pt1 | contig 55133 bp, 52 predicted proteins | sample Popmic320T_FD_133748 | JGI IMG/M metagenome (GOLD analysis project Ga0190270, IMG submission 133748) | Populus adjacent soil microbial communities from riparian zone of Weber River, Utah, USA - 320 T | ecosystem: Environmental > Terrestrial > Soil > Riparian zone | place: USA: Utah | collected...
CCATGCGGGCCGGGTCGAGGTTCGATCCGTATGCGGCATACAGCATCACGGCACCGAGCCTAGGCAGGCATCCGGCAGGATGGGGCCGTGGACCGAGTGGCGATCATCGGAGGCGGCCCCGGCGGCTACGAGGCCGCTCTCGTCGCGGCGCAGCTGGGCGCCGAGGTGACCGTGGTCGACCGCGACGGGCTCGGCGGGTCGGCCGTGCTGATTGACTGCGTGCCGAGCAAGACTCTGATCGCCACGTCCGACCTGATGACCACCGTCCAGTCGTCGCAGGAGCTCGGGGTGTACCTCGGGCCGGCTGACGAGCCGGGCGACGGCGTACGGGTCGATCTCGCACGGGTCAACGACCGGGTCAAGAAGCTGGCCGCCGCCCAGTCGGACGACATCGCCGAGCGGCTTGCTCGTGAGCGAGTACGGGTGGTCGACGCGATCGGTCGGCTGGCCGATGGCCCCGGCGTCGTCGCGACCGACTCGCGCGGCGACACCGAGCGCGTCGAAGCCGACTTGGTCCTGCTCGCGACCGGCGCCCGTCCTCGGATACTCGACACCGCTCAGCCCGACGGCGAGCGGATCCTGACGTGGGAGCAGGTCTACAACCTCGACGAGCTGCCGGAGCGGTTGATAGTCGTCGGGTCGGGCGTCACCAATGCCGAGTTCGCCGGCGCCTACCTCGCACTTGGCAGCGACGTCGTCCTCGTGTCGAGCCGCGACCGCGTGCTGCCCGGAGAGGACGCCGACGCGGCACGAGTGCTCGAGGACGTGTTCACCCGGCGTGGCATGCATGTGCTGTCGCAAAGCCGGATGGCGAGCGTCGAGCGGGTCGGTGACGGCGTCCACGTCACGCTGACCGATGGCCGCACCGTCGACGGCACGCACTGCCTGCTCGCCGTGGGTTCGGTGCCCGACACGGCCGGGCTGGGCCTCGACTCCGCCGGCGTAGCGACCGACGACGGCGGCTTCATCCGGGTCGACCGGGTGTCCCGGACCTCCGTGCGCGGGGTCTACGCCGCGGGCGACTGCACCGGCGTCCTCATGCTGGCATCGGTCGCGGCGATGCAGGGGCGGATCGCAATGTGGCACGCCCTCGGCGACGCGGTGCGCCCGCTCGACCTTCGCGAGGTCGCGGCCAACGTGTTCACGGCGCCCGAGATCGCGACCGTGGGGTGTTCGCAGCGGGCGGTCGACGCCGGCGAGATCGACGCCAAGACGGTGGTGCTCGACCTGGCCGGCAACCCGCGGGCCAAGATGCAAGGTGTCTACGACGGCTTCGTGAAGCTGTTCTGCCGCCCGGGTACGGGCATCGTCGTCGGCGGTGTCGTCGTCGCCCCGCAGGCCAGCGAACTCGTGCATCCGATCGCGATCGCGGTCGCGGCCAACCTCACCGTCGATCAGGTCGCCAACGCCTTCACGGTGTACCCGTCGATGACCGGCTCGATCGCCGAGGCCGCCCGCCGACTGCACCGACGCTGAGTCGGAACTCGCGCGTACATCCTCGGCGCGCCGACTTGACGGATCGAATAACACGGACGTAATTCCCATATAGCCCTGGCATGTTACGGAAATTGAATACAGACTCACTCTACGGAGTCACAAGGGAAACATCCGTATCAGCAGCATCAACGGGATCTCGGGAGGATTCAGCGATGCGTGAGCAAACCCGAATTCGGGCAGGGCAAACAGCCAGACGCTTGGCCGTCACCGCCGCCACGGGGGCAATCGCCGCGACGATCTTGGTCGCGGTCGGGTCCTCCGACAGCACATCGCGGCCACTCGCGTCATCCGACGCCAGCCCGACCGACGGCCCCTCGGTCCAGAGTCTCGATGTCCCCGCGGCCGAGGCCGGTCGTTCACCCGCTCGGGGCGGCGGCCAGTTGGTCGCATCACTCGCCCAGACCAGGACCGAGAGTTACGGCATGGTCGCGGTCACCTGGCGGCACGGCACCGCGCCGGATGGCACCAAGGTGCGCGTCCGGCTGCGAGTCGACGGAGTCTGGAAGCCGTGGCAGTCGCTTCCTATCGACCTCGACGAGGGTCCGGCCGCCGGCGAAGAGGCCGCCGACGTACGAGACGGGACGGCGCCCCTCTGGGTCGGCGAGGGCACCGGAGTTGCGGTCGACGTCACAGCACCGGGCGGTTCCGGACCGGACGGCATCCGCGTCGACACCATCGACCCGGGCGCCGACCCCGTCGGATCGACCGTCGCCCGGTCGGCCGGCGCCGAGATCCGGGGGCCGGCGCGATTTCCCGCGATGCCGGGCATGTTCACCCGTAAGGAATGGGGCGCCAACGAGTCCCTAGGCGACCAGTGCTGGGAGCCGATCTACGGCAGGTCCGCCAAGATGATATTCGTCCATCACACGGTCAATTCCAATGACTATTCCCGGTCCGACGGAAAAGGCATTGTCCGCAGCATTCTCGCTTATCACACGCAAAGCCGAGGTTGGTGCGATATCGGATACAACTACTTGATCGACCGGTACGGACGGGTCTACGTCGGCCGAGCCGGCGGCGCGCGGCTACCCGTACGCGGTGCCCACGCGGGCGACTACAACACCAACTCCGTCGGGGTCTCGCTGATCGGCAACTTCGAGGAAGCCCGGCCGACCAAGCGCATGAAGAACGCGCTCGTCCGGTTCATCGGGTGGCGCCTCGGCACCAGCTATGCGCCGGCACACGGCACGGTCACGCTGCGCGGCACGGAGTTCAACCGGATCTCCGGGCATCGCGACGCGATGTCCACCGCCTGTCCAGGCAAGTACGTCTACCGCTGGCTGCCACGACTGCGCGACCGGGTCGGCCACTACCTGTCGGACTATCGATCGCCGATCCGCAAGCGCGCCGGCCAGATCGGCAAGCGGACGACCGGCCAGGTCTTCCGGGGCGAGGCCAAGCAGAGTCACGGCCTGCGTACCGACTTCGGGCACGGCGCGATGTTCGCGAAAGCCGGCCTCGGGGCGCACTGGCTGACCGGCGCGGCGCTACGCGCCTATCGTGATCGCGACGGCACGCACGGCCGGTTCGGCTTCCCCGTGACCGACCTGAAGCCGACCGAAGTCGCCGGCGTCCGTCAGGTGGTCTTCGAGCACGGCCGGATGTACCGCATCGGCAAGCGCCAGGCGTACACGCTGTGGGGTCGCATCCTGATCCGCTACCGCGGCCTCGGAGGCGTTGCCGGCTCGCTCGGATCGCCGACGTCCAACATGATGCCGACCGGCGGCGGTAGGAGGGCGACCTTCACGAACGGCTCGATCACGTGGGACCGACAAGACGAGTCGATCACCGTGGAGTACGTCTGATGGCGCGGGTCGCCGTGACGCTGGCGGCCGCGCTGGCGCCGATCGCGGGCTTGATCGCGTCCGTCCCCACCGCCGACGCGCGGCCGCCGGACGAACTAACGGCAGCCGCGCGCGTCTCGCTGCGGGGGCACGGCTACGGGCACGGTCACGGCCTGTCGCAGTACGGCGCGCAGGGTGCGGCGCTCCAGGGCAAGTCCTACCGGCAGATCCTGTCGTTCTACTACCCCGGCACCAAGATGGCGTCGGTGCGCGGGCGAATCCGGGTCCTCGTCACGGCTGACGACAGCAATGACGTCGTGGTCAGGGCCCGCCCCGGGCTCCGAGTCCGCGATCGCGCCGACCAGCGCGCGTTCGACCTGCCGACGCGGGATGCGATCAACCGGTGGCGGATCAAGCCGGCCAAGGGCGACCGCTCGGTCTCGGTCGTGCAGCACCACACATCGGACGGCTGGCACCGCTGGCGCGTCCCGGGTCGGGGTGAGCTCCAAGGAGCCGGTCAGTTCGAGGCCAAGGGCCCGATCGGGCTGGTGCTCCCTGGCGGGTCGAGGACGCGCTATCGGGGCGTGCTTCGGGCGGCGTATCCGTCGGCCGGCTCGCACGATCGCGACACGGTCAACGTGCTGTCGATGAACAAGTACGTCCAGGGTGTGATCGCCGACGAGATGCCGGCGTCGTGGCGTCAGGCGGCACTGCGTTCACAGGCGGTGGCCGCGCGTACCTACGGGGCGTTCATCCGGCGGGACAATCGCGGCGACTACTACCACATCTGCGACACGACGTCGTGCCAGGTGTACGGCGGAGTGCACGCCGAGACGTCGGCCACGGACCGAGCCGTCGCCAAGACCGCCGGCCAGGTCCGGAGCTATCGCGGCGCGCCGGCGTTCACGCAGTTTTCGGCCTCGTCCGGGGGTTGGACCGCGGACGGCGGCCCGCCCTACCTGCCTGCGAAACGCGATCCGTACGACAACTGGTCCGGCAATAGCGTGCACACCTGGTCGACCCGGATCGCGACATCCACCCTCGAGGCGGCCTACCCAAGCATCGGGCGCTTCGAACGGATCCGGGTGAAACACCGCGACGGTCACGGCCAGTGGGGCGGTCGGGTGCTGCGGCTGCGTGTCGTCGGCAGCGCCGGCGCGGTTCGGGTCAGCGGCGACGACTTCCGTTGGACCTTCGGCCTGCGCTCCAATTGGTTCACCTTCGTCTGACGACCGGGGTGCAATCCGGACGGCGGCCCGGCACGATCTCCTCATGACAACAGCCGCGGCGTACGTCGAGTTCGCCGACCGCGAGGCGCGCGACGTGTCGCCGGTCTACGAGCGACTGGCGCGTGCGGTGTCGCGCGACGAGGAGCTGCTGGCCCGGCTCGACGCCCTTCCGGTGGCCAAGCGCCAGCCGAATCTGCTCTTCGGCGTCGTACGGCTGCTCGGCGGTCCCGTGGACGACCCGGGAGCGTTCCGTGAGTTCGCCTTGGCGACCTGGACGCGGATCGACGTCGAGCTGCGCCGGCGAGCCACGCAGACCAACGAGGCCGGGCGATGCGCGGTCTTGTTGCCGCTGCTCGCCGCGCTGCCCCAGCCGCTCGCCCTGCTCGAGGTCGGGGCGTCGGCCGGCCTGTGTCTCTATCCAGACCGGTACGGCTACCGCTACGGCGACTATGCGGTCGGTTCGGGCGAACCGGTCCTCGAGTGCGCGGCGACCGGACTGACGCCACCGGGCGGCGTGCCCGAGGTGGCGTGGAGGGCGGGCCTCGACCTCAACCCGCTCGATGTGACCGACCCCGCGGCCGTCGTCTGGCTCGAGTCCCTCATCTGGCCGGAGCACGCACACCGACAGGCCCGGCTCCGAGCCGCGGCGGCCGTGGCTGCGGCCGAGCCGCCGCTGCTCGTGCGCGGCGACCTGGTCGACGACCTGCCTGACCTAGCCGCTCGAGCCCCGGACGGCGCCACCCTCGTTGTGTTCCACACGTCGGTCCTCTACCAGGTGCCGGCGCCGCGCCGGACGGCGTTCGTTGAAGTCGTCCGCGCGTTGCCCGGCCACTGGATCGCCAGCGAGGATCCGGATGTGCTGTCCTATGACACGGCTCCGCAGCCGCCCCGAGACGCGCTGAACAATCTCGTGGCGCTGGACGGTGTCCCGGTCGCCTGGGCGCGAGCGCACGGGCAGGCGATGAGCTGGTTCGCTTAGGAGGTCCGATGTCTGGTGAAGGCACACATGCGGCGACGGGAGAGTGACGCGTGACGGATGACATGGTCGGCCTGTTGGATCGGGTCTACGCCGACACGGCCGAGGTGATCGACGCGGCCGGGTCCGCGCTCGACGCTCCGACTCCCTGCGAGGGATGGTCGGTACGGGACGTGGCCAACCACGTCGTCGGCGGGCTGATCGTCTTCGTCGGCACGCTCGAAGGCGAGGCGGTCCGGCCGGATCCGGACGCACCAGACCCGGACTACCTCGGCTCCGACCCGGCCGGTGCCTATCGCGGCGCCGCCGATCGCTGTCTGGCCGGGTTCGGGAGGTCCGGCGCGCTCGATCGCGTCTACGACTTCGTGTTCGGGCCGACGCCGGGCCTCGTGATCGCCAACATCAGCCTCCAGGAGTCGCTCGTGCACGGCTGGGACATCGCGCGCGGGGCAGGCCTTGCGTACACACCCGGTGCGGGGGCGGTGGCTGCGGTCGCCGAGTTCAACGCCGATCGCGACGGCGACGACATCCGGCGCGAAGGAATGTTCGGACCGGAGCAGCCGGTGCCGTCGGGCGTCAGCCCGTTCGAGGCGCTGCTCGGCCGCCTCGGTCGTACGGTCTGAGGCTCCGAGTCGGCGGAATGACGCCGGCTCGGACGCGGTTGTCCGAAGCAGGTCCCGCCGACGAGAGGAGCACGACTCGTGGCCAAGCCACCTCTTCCCGATCCCGTCGTACAGCTGCTGTCCAAGCCCAATCCCTCGGTGATCACCGCCATGCGCGCAGACGGTCAGCCGGTGTCCGTCGCGACCTGGTACATCTGGGACGACGGTCGGATCCTCATCAACATGGATGAGTCCCGCAAGCGGCTGGACTACCTGCGCAAGGACCCGCGGGTGAGCCTGACCGTCCTCGACGAAGGCGACTGGAACACCCACGTCAGCCTGCAGGGCCGAGTCGTCGAGATGCGCGACGACGAGGGCCTGGCCGACATCGATCGGCTGGCTACGCACTACACCGGTCGGCCCTACCGCAATCGCGAGCGGCAGCGGGTCAGCGCCTGGATCGAGATCGACCGATGGCACGGATGGGGTGCCATGCGCGACGATGCCGCCACCCGCTGATCCCGACGAGGCCGCCCGCCGGCTCGCGACCGAGGCGCTCGCGACGGCCGACCCGACCGGTTGGTTCGAGCGGCTGTACGCGGCCGCGTCCGACGGCGAGGCGGTCGTCCCATGGGACCGAGGCGGTCCGAATCCGTTCCTCGCCGAGTGGACGGCCACGCGCGACCTCGCGGACGTCGGCCGCGCCCTCGTCGTCGGCTGTGGGCTCGGTGGCGACGCCGAGCTGATCGCCGGGCTCGGGCCTGCGACGGTCGCCTTCGACGTGGCACCGACGGCGGTCGCGACCGCGCGTTCCCGACATCCGGGGTCTCGCGTCGAGTACGTGACGGCCGACCTGCTCGATCCGCCGACGGAGTGGACGCAGGCGTACGACTTGGTGATCGAGAGCCTGACCGTCCAGTCGCTGCCGCTGACGGTACGCCAGGCCGCCATCGCCAACGTCGCGGCGTTCGTGCGCCCGGGCGGTCGGCTGCTCGTGATCGCGTTCGGCGGAATCGACGACGACACCCACGAGGGTCCGCCCTGGCCGTTGAGCCGCGACGACATCGAGTCGTTCGCGTCCGAGGGGTTGTCGGTCGTGCGTCTCGAGGACATCGCCGACCCGGCCGCCGGTGTGCATCGGTGGCGCGTTGAGTTTCTACGGCCGTACGAGGTACTGCCGGGCAAAAGCAACTAATTCAGGATAGATCCGGACATATACGACCAGAGGGCTAGCGTGGCACGCCTCCTTCACCCACGCGCAGTCGCGAGCGACTCAGTCCTCGATCCGGCACAGGGGTGCGCCGTTGGCGACGGTGGCGCCTACTTCCGCGGTCAGCGCGGCGATCGTCCCGGCCTTGTGGGCGTAGAGCGGCTGCTCCATCTTCATCGCCTCGAGCACGACGACGAGGTCGCCCTCCGCCACCTGCCGCCCCTCTTCGACGGCGACCTTCACGATCGTGCCTTGCATGGGTGAGGCCAGCGTGTCGCCGCCGGCGGCCGCGGCGGCCTTCTTCGCGGAGCGCTTGGCTGGCTTGGCGGCACCCGATCCGGCCGCAGGTCGGGCCAGGTCGGCCGGCAGCACGACTTCGAGTCGCTTGCCGCCGACCTCGACGGTGACCCGCTCGCGCTCGCCTTCGTCGGGTGTCTCGGCGGCCCCGTCGTACGGCGGGATCTGGTTGTCGTACTCGGTCTCGATCCACGAGGTGTAAACGCCGAACGACGCGCCGTCGCCGATGTAGGCCGGGTCGTCGACGACCGAGCGGTGAAACGTGATCACCGTCGGCATGCCGTCGACGACGAACTCGTCCAGCGCCCGCCGTGACCGCTCGAGGGCCTGCTCGCGGGACGTGCCGGACACGATCAGCTTGGCGACGAGCGAGTCGAACGCGCCCGGCACCGTCTCGCCCTGGTCGTAGCCGCCGTCGAGTCGGATGCCTGGCCCGGACGGTGCGTGCCAGCGGGTCAGCGTGCCCGGCGCCGGGAGGAAGTTGCGCCCGGCGTCCTCGGCGTTGATCCGGAACTCGATCGAGTGCCCCCGGACGATCGGATCGTCATAGCCGAGCTCCTCGCCGGCCGCGATCCGGAACATCTCGCGAACCAGGTCGAGGCCAGTCACCTGCTCGGTCACGGGGTGCTCGACTTGGAGCCGGGTGTTGACCTCGAGGAACGAGATCGTGCCGTCCTGGCCGACGAGGAACTCGCAGGTGCCGGCGCCGACGTAGGACGCCTCCCGCAGGATCGCCTTGCTCGACTCGTAGAGCGTCCGGATCTGCTCGTCGGAGAGGAAAGGCGCCGGCGCCTCCTCGACCAGCTTCTGGTGCCGCCGTTGCAGGGAGCAGTCGCGGGTCGACACGACGACGACGTTGCCGTGCTGGTCGGCCAGGCACTGGGTTTCGACGTGACGCGGCTTGTCGAGGTAGCGCTCGACGAAACACTCGCCCCGGCCGAAGGCGGCGGTGGCCTCGCGGACCGCCGACTCGAACTGCTCGGCGAGCTCGTCCTTCGTGCGGGCGACCTTGAGCCCGCGACCGCCGCCGCCGAAGGCCGCCTTGATCGCGACCGGCAGTCCGTGCTGTTCGGCGAACGCGATGACCTCGTCGGGACCCGACACCGGGTCGGGCGTGCCGGCGACGAGCGGGGCACCGACCTTCTCGGCGATGTGTCGGGCCCGGACCTTGTCGCCCAGAGCGTCGATCGCGGCCGGAGGCGGGCCGATCCAGACCAGGCCGGCGTCGATGACTGCCTGGGCGAAGGTCGCGTTTTCGGCGAGGAATCCGTATCCGGGATGCACCGAGTCGGCGCCTGCGCGCTTCGCGACGTCGAGCAGCTTGTCGATGGACAGGTACGAGTCGGCCGGCGTGGCGCCGTCGAGGGAGTACGCCTCGTCGGCCAGCCGAACGTGGAGGCCGTCGCGGTCGGCGTCGGCGTAGACGGCGACGCTCCCGATGCCGTTGTCGCGGCAGGCCCGGATGACTCGGACCGCGATCTCGCCGCGGTTGGCGATCAGCACCTTCGACAGTTGGCGTTGCTCCACTGTGGCCACGCGTCGTCTCCTGTTCGAGTCCGGCTGCGAGGCAGAGTCTATGGCGCGCGTACTCGAAGTTGTCAGGCGTATGTCGACCCCTGGCTCGATATGCGCCTGACAACTCGGGCACCGCGCGGCCGGGGTAGGTTGAGGTCCGACCGTTTCCCACCCGGAGGGCTGACCCCCATGAGTTTCGTGCTGTCTCGTGAGCACGAGGAGTTTCGTCAGAGCGTTCGCGAGTTCGCTCGCGACGAGATCGCGCCGTACGTCGCAGACTGGGACGACAAGCACCACTTCCCGGTCGACGTCGTACGCAAGATGGGCGACCTCGGCCTGTTCGGGTTGACCGCACCGGAGGAGTACGGCGGTGCCGGCGACTTCACCAGCCTGTGCGTCGCGATCGAGGAGCTCGGTCGGGTCGACCAGGGCATCGGCATCACGCTCGAGGCGGCCGTCGGTCTCGGGATCAACCCGATCCTGACCTTCGGCAGCAAGGAGCAGAAGGAGCGCTGGCTTCCCGACCTGATTTCGGGCCAGGCGTTGGCCGCGTTCGGCCTGACTGAGCCGGCGTCGGGCTCGGACGCGGGTGCGACCCGGACCCATGCCGAGCTCATCGACGGTTTCTGGTTGCTCAACGGGTCGAAGCAGTTCATCACCAACTCCGGTTCGTCGATGACGTCGGTCGTGACCGTCACGGCTCGCACAGGTACGAGGGTCGACGGCACGCCGGAGATCTCGTCGATCCTGGTGCCGGCAAGCACCGACGGGTTCGTCGCGGAGCCGGCGTACAACAAGCTCGGCTGGCATTGCTCCGACACGCATCCGCTGACGTTCATCGACGTACGGGTGCCGGAGGATCACCTGCTGGGCGAGCGCGGACGCGGGTTCGCGCAGTTCCTCGCCACGCTCGACGACGGCCGCGTCGCTATCGCCGCGCTGGCCCTCGGCTGCATCGAGGCCTGCCTGGAGATGTCGGTCGCGTATGCCGAGGAGCGTGAGACCTTCGGCGTGCCGATCGGGCGAAAGCAGGGGGTCGCGTTCCAGGTGGCCGATCTGGCGGTAATGGCCGAGGCGTCGCGGGGGTTGGTCTACAAGGCGGCCGCGATGAAGGACGCCGGCGCGCCGCCCGCCGAGTTCAAGCAGGCCGCGTCGATCGCGAAGCTGTACGCGACGGAAGCGGCCGTGACCGCGACCCGGATCGCGACCCAGGTGTTCGGCGGCTACGGCTTCATGGAGGAGTACTCGGTCGCCCGGTTCTATCGGGACGCGAAGATCCTCGAGATCGGCGAAGGCACCTCCGAGGTCCAGCGCATGCTGATCGCCCGCGGGCTAGGGCTGCCAGTCGAGTGACCTCGATGTCCGCGTGACCTCACTCGGGCTCGGTCAATGATTCCGTTGGAGAAGGCCCGACGACGTTCACCGCCGAGCGGGGGCGGGTGTCGACGGTCAGCTGGAAGATGTCCGGCCGGTGGTAGTGGCCGGTCGGGTCGAAGAGTCGGCGGGCGGCTCGGACCGCCGTCAGGTCGATGTCCGCGGTCAGGATCGTCTCCTCTTCCCGGGCCGGGCCGGCCAGGATCTGCCCACCCGGGTCGACGATGACGGCGTTGCCCTCCTCGACCCACTCACCATGCCGCTCCTTGTCCCAGATCCGGTCGCGGTGGGGGAAGTCCGCCGGGATCTGGTCGACCAGCAGGGCGTACCAATCCGCGTCGCCGTCCCAGATCGGGACCGAGTCGATCCAGATCGGGGTCCCCGGCACGAATACCTCAGGAAACACCACGATCTCGGCGCCGTCAGCGGCAGCCTGCTCGAGTAGCCCGATGGCCTTGGACAGCGTCGCCTTCTGATCCATCAGTACGTATGCCGCCTGGACAGCGGCGATCTTTACGGTCGTCATGGCCCACTCCGTCATCGCCGCCGCGCGCGGCGAGCCGACTCTCATGGTGCGGGCCGGCCCGTGGGGGGTCAATGGGTGACCGAGAGAGGGGCCTCAGCCGCGCGAGTACGTGCCTGTCAGACGGCCACTGGCCAACGCGTGCTCGTCGATGGCGGCCAGGGCGTCGTCGGTAGTCGCGCCCTCGTCGAGTCCGGTAGGTGCGTTGAGCGCGTAGACCGTGAACCGGTAGTGGTGCGTACCGTCGGGCGGACACGGCCCGGTGTACGTGGCGTCGCCCGCCGAATTGGCGGCCTGGACCCCACCGCTGGGGACGCCGCCTTCGGAGACCGAGGTGGTCGTGGACGGGAAATCGACCACGATCCAGTGCACGAACGTGCCGCCCGAAGCGTCCGGATCGTCGACGACCAGCGCCAGCCGGTCGGCGTCGGCCGAGAGGTGGTGCCACGCAAGCGGCGGCGAGACGTTGTCGCCGTCGCAGCTGTAGACCTTCGGGATCGCCTGATCGTTCTGGAAGGCGCTGCTCGTCACGGTGATCGATTCCTCGACCCCCGTCGCCGGCTCCCCCGCCCCGTCATCGTCGTCCCCACAACCTACGGCGAGGAACGTGATCGCGATGAGCGGTACAACGATCCGCATGAATTCAGCCTACGTGGTTCGTCCCCACAGATCGGGCCACGCCACACTGAGTTCGCCGAGCAGCTCCCGGAGCAAAGGCAGGCTGAGGCCGACGACGTTGTGCGGGTCGCCCTCGATCCCGCGGACGAACGGCCCGCCGAGCCCGTCGATGGTGAACGCGCCGGCGACATGCAGCGGCTCGCCGGTCGCGACGTAGGCCCGGATCTCGGCATCCGACGGCGAGCCGAAGTGGATCACCGTCGACGCGACCCCGGCGGCCTCGCGTACCCGAGACGACGTCGGATCGAGCAGGCGTACGCAGTGGCCCGAGTGCAGCACGCCGGTGCGTCCTCGCATCGCCTTCCAGCGCGCGGTCGCGGCGTCGACGGTGCCGGGCTTGCCGTGCGCCTCGCCGTCGAGCTCAAGCATCGAGTCGCCGCCGATCACGACAGTCGTCCGGTCGCCGTCGAGCCGGCCGGCGACTTCGCGACACTTCATCCGGGCGAGGGTCGCGACGAGGGTCTCCGGCGTCGAGACGGGTACTCGCTCCTCGTCGACGTGGGAGACGACCACCTCGGGCTGGACGCCGGCGCGACGCAGGGTCGCGAGACGACCGGGCGACGCCGACGCGAGCACGATCCGGTAGGCGGGGCTACGGGAAGACGGCGACTCACTCATCAAGTGAATCCTCCGATATGCGGCGGCTGGCGAAAACAACGTGGCGCATGCCGAAGAAGTTGAGTGTCGACGCGACTGCTTGGGCGACCAGCCAGGCGATCGTGATCTGGCCGATGACACCGTCGAGCAGGCGTACGGCGACGGCGTTGACCGCGACGTTGACCACGAGCGTGGTGCCGTACAGCGCCAGGAAGCGGCCGACCACATGGGCCCGACCGGCGGCCTCGAAGGTCCACGATCGGTTGAGCAGATAGGACAGGGTCGTGCCCAAGATGAAACCGATGGCCTTCGCGGGATCGATCGGCACGTCGAGAAGCAGCAGCAGTCGGTAGCTGCCGTAGTCGAGGACGGCCGCGAGTCCGCCGACGAGCACGAACCGTCGGGCCTGTCGGACCAGCATCAGAACGGCAGCCGCCGAAAGACCGGCCGCGGCAGGTGCCGCACGACGGTCATGACCCACCGCATCGGCTTCGGCACCCAGATCAGCTCGGCGCCGGACGCGACCCCCTCGACGACGGCTCGGGCGACCGCCTCGGGCGTCGTGGACAGCGGCGGGGTGTCGAGGCCCTCGGTCATCTTGGACCGGACGAAGCCGGGTCGTACGACGAGCACCCGGCCGCCGTGCTCGCGCAGCGCCGTGCCGAGCCCGCTGTAGAAGGCGTCCATGCCGGCCTTGGTCGAGCCGTACGCGAAGTTGGACCGCCGGGCGCGCTCGCCGGCGACACTCGACAGCGCGACGATGACGCCGTGGCCCTGTCGGCGCACCTGGGTCGCCAAGGCCACGCCGCACGCGACCGGGCTGACGTAGTTGACCTCGGCGAGCTGGATCGCGGCGGCGGGATCGGTCCAGGCCTGCTCGGGGTCGCCGAGGATGCCGTGGGCCACGACGGCGATGTCGATGTCGCCGTCGGCTGCCGCCTGCTCGACGACGGCACGATGGGTCTCCGGTCGGGTCGCCTCGAAGTCGAGAGCCTCGACGGTGCAGCCGGCGGCCTCCAAAGTGGCGGCGGTGTCGTCTCGGCGCGACGACGGCCGGGCGGCCACGACAACTCGAAGCGGACGCCGGCGGGCGTACTCCGTCGCGATGGCCACCGCGATGTCGGACGTGCCGCCAAGCAGCAGCAGCGACTGCGGCGTGCCGAGCGCGTCGATCACCATGCCTCCCTCTCCCTCGAGTTGTCAGGCACATATGGAGCTGGGGCTCGACATGTGCCTGACAACTTTGTCGAGTCCTACGTCACAGTGCCAGCCGCCGGGCCAGGTCGGATCGAAACAGGCCGTCCGGGTCGACCCGGGCCCGGACCGCGCGGAAGTCGTCGAGCCGCGGATACATCTGGGCCAGTGTCGCCGCCGACAGCCGAGCGTCCTTGGCCAGGTAGACCCTCCCACCCGCGTCGAGCACGAGCTCGTCCAGGGCGTCGAACAGACCAGCGAGGCCCGGACCGACCGGGATATCGACCGCGAGCGTCCAGCCGGCCGTCGGAAACGACAGCGGTGCCGGATCGCCGGGCCCGAACCGTTTGAGCACGTTGAGGCAGGACACGTGGCCAGAACCCGCGATCCGACGAACGGCGGCGTGCAGCGCATCCTCGGCCCCGAACGGCACGACGAACTGGTACTGGCAGAACCCGCGCGGCCCGTAGCCCCGATTCCACTCGGCCACGACGTCGAGCGGATGGAAGAACCGTGTGATTTTTTGGATCTCGCCCCGCCGCTGCTCCGGCGCCTTGCGAAACCACACCTCGTTGAACGCCCGCGCCGACAGCCGGTTGAGCAGGCCGCCGGGCAGCCCCGGTGGGACGGTGCCGAGTCGCGGGGCGTCGAACCGCAAGGGATCGCCGCGCAGCCCCGGCGGCAGCTCGTCGACCCGCGCCGATCGTCCCCGGGTGATCACGGCCCGACCCAGTCGGCGCCCGGTCGCGACCGAGTCGAACCACGCCACCGAGTACGGGTATGCGGCGTCGTCGCGATCGAGTCGGTCCATCAGGTCGTCGAGGTCGCGAGCCCGCTCGGTGTCGACGGCGAAGTACGCCGACTCGACCCGATGCAGCCGGAGCACCGCTCGTACGACGAAGCCGGTCAGACCCATCCCGCCGACGGTGGCCCAAAACAGATCGGCCTCCGGCCCGTCCGGCTCGCATCGACGCACGGCGCCATCGGCAGTCACGAGGTCGAGGCTCGCCACATGGGCGCCGAAGCTGCCGTCCAGGTGATGGTTCTTGCCGTGCACGTCGGCCGCGATGGCGCCCCCCACCGTGACCTGCCTTGTGCCCGGCAGGACCGGAATCCACAGGCCCAACGGCAGCAGGCGCCGCATGAGGCGATCCAGACTGACGCCGGCGGCGACCTCCACCGTCGCCGCCCCCTGGTCGACCTGGTGCACGGCGTCGAGTCGGGTCAGATCCACCACGACGCCGCCGGCGTTTTGGGCCGCGTCACCGTAGCTGCGGCCGAGTCCGCGACCAATGACGCCGCGGTCACCGCCGCATCGCACGGCGTCGACGACGTCGTCGACCGACGTCGGGGTCACGACCCGGGCCATGGTCGGCGCGGTTCGACCCCACCCGGTCAGCGTGCGACGCGAGCCCGTCACGGACATCCCGCCCTCGCGTAGTTCACAAGAGTCAACGTTGCCAGATGCCGAGGCAGACGGCGGCGATCCACGCGACGCCGAGCACCTGAAGCACGCGGTCGCCGAAGACGATGACCTCCGGTGCGCCGGCGGCTCCACGGTCGATGTCGACGGCGTAGCGCAGCATCCCGAGCACGAACGGCGCGACCGAGATCTCCTCCCAAGCGAAGCCACCTTCGGACGCCTGGTCGAAGGCCCAGAGGCTGTAGGCGATGACGGCCACCGACGCGGCAAGGCCCCAGACGAACCGGAGATAGGACTCGGAGTAGTACTCGAGGGACCGGCGGGTCCCCGCGTGTGGGCCGATCGCGTGGATCTCGGAGTAGCGCTTGCCGGCGACCATGAAGAGCGATCCGAATGCGGCCACGAGCAGGAACCACGGCGACAGGTAGATGCCGCTCGCGACCCCGCCGGCGATGGCCCGGAGCAAGAACCCGGCGGCGACGGCGGCCAGGTCCATGACGGGCTGGTTTTTGAGCCCGAGGCTGTAGGCCGCCTGGATCGCGACGTAGACGGTCATCGTGAGCCCGAGCTCGAGGGCGACGCCGTAGCCGAGGGCGAGCCCGGCGCAGAGCAAGACGGCCGCGGTGGCGATCGCGGTGCGTGGGGCGATCTCGCCGGCCGCGACGGGACGACGGCGCTTGCTCGGATGGCGCCGGTCCTCGTCGGCGTCGATGACGTCGTTGACCAGATAGACGGCGGAGGCGACGAGGCAGAACGCCGCGAACGCCAGCGCTGTGCGTCCGGCCACGTCAGCGTCGTCGAGGCTGCCCGCCGCCAGCGGCGCCGCGACCACCAGGAGGTTTTTGACCCACTGACGCGGTCGGAGCGCGCGCAGCATCGGCGGGCCTAGGGGAGGACGGTCCGGAGGCATCGGGTCCTGGTCTGCGACGTCGTGGGAAGAATCGACCGAGTATGTCGTCATCGGAGGCTACCGTCCCTTCGACGGTCCGGGTTGCTGCCGATTGCCGAGTGCGCGGTCGGCCTGATGGGGCGGCGTGTCGAGCAAGACGAGGTGGCCGTGCTGGCGGACGCCGCCGACGATGCCGGTCACGTTCCAGCCGCGGCCGGTCGGGTCGGGGCCCGGCCGCCACTCGAGCCAGTAGCCGGGCTTGATCTGCTTCAAGTCCCGGATCTCGAGGCCGCGGTAGTTGAGTCGATAGAGCCAGTTGTCGCGCCGCGCCTGCAGGATCTGATCGGTCAGCGCAGCCCGGTCGGTGAACCGGTCGACGATCGTGCAGTCGCAGTAGTACGCCAGCGCGCCAACTTCCCCGGGGCTGTGGACCGGAGTGTCGCCGACGATCTCACCCACCTCGCGGCCGATCTCCTCGTACTCGGTCGGCAGCGCCCAGTTGCCGTGCACGGGCATCGCCTGCATCGGCGTGTGAGCGGACGCGTCCTGCACCCACGGGACCAGCGTGACGGTAACGAGGCCGACGCCGAGGGTCGCGGCGACCGATCGGATCGGCCAGCCGTTTGCCGGCCCGGCGAGCGTCGCCAGCCCGATCGCGGCCGCCAGCGTCAATGCGGCAAGCGACGGCACGTAGTACCAGAAGAACGGGGGCACGTCGAAGGTCCAGAGCAGGCCGAAGTAGGCGGCTCCCGCGACCGCCAGCGCCGGGACCGTCGGCGGAGCGCTGGAGGCACGGCGTCGCCACCAGACCCAGGTCAGGACGCTCAACAGGCCGGCGCCGCCGACGACGAGGGAGCTCGCGACCGCCCACGAATAGGGCCCGTAGTACTTGTCGACGAGATCCGTCGCGAAGTTGCCCCAGCCACCGCCCTGCTTGATCACGAGGGTGTCGGGGATGGCCGAGCCGAGGGCGATCCAGCTGAAGATGAGCCACGGCATGACGACGGCGGCCGCGAGACCCACCGTGATGTGGAGCCGCCGCCAGAGCGCGGGCGTCGCGAGAATCAGGACGGCGGCGATCATGACGGTGTCGAGGCGCAGCCAAACCAGCATGCCCCCGAGCAGGCCGGCCATCACGGCGTCGCCGCGCACGCAGGCCCACAGCAGGTACGTCATGGCGGTGACGACCAGCATGGTCTCGAGGCCGATCGTGGAGGCGAGGAGTGCGTTCGCGATCAGCAGCGGACCGCCGATGACGGCCACCCGGTCACCGAGGCCCATCGTCCGACCGATCCCGCGGAGGCCGAGCACGAGAGCGACGCAGGTGGCGACGTAGAGGACGCCGGCCGCGACCACCGGATCGCGGACGACGGCGCTGAGTCCGCCGAGCAGCAACACGTTGAGTGGGGACGTGGCGCTGTTGGCCTCGTGGCCCGGCAGCATGCCCCATTGGCCGTGGTCGGCGAGGGTTCGGGCGTAGGCGAGGGTGATGTAGGCGTCGTCGACGAGCGCTCGGTGCACGAGCCAGAAGATAAAGGTCGACCCGATCGCCGTGATGCCGGCTAGGAGGGTCGCGGACCTGGTGGAGAGGTGCGGAAGTCGACGGACCGCGGATCGGCCGAGCTGGCGCGGCCGAAACCGGTGATCGAGCCGATTGCCCTGTCGTTCGACTACTGCTGACACACCCCTCCCCTCCCTTTCGACCCACCCACCGCGAACAGAGTTGTCGTACCCAGCAGGAGACCCCGTTCACGTTGCGACCCAATAGAGTCCATCGTCCCCGCGGCAGGGTTACCCGCTGATGTCAACAAAGACGGTTTGACCTGGCCGAATGGTTGCCTTCGGCACGGATCAGACGGCAACGAATCGATCACAATCTCTTGAGGTCGGTCAGCGGGGGAGCGACGACGCGCGCCAGGCACCCGGACCGGCGCGGTGTTCGCGGCGCATCGCGGATGCCGGGTGCCCCCAGACGGGTCGGCGCCGTGGCGGCTCGGCATCGGCGCCGCGGCTGGCCGCGATGACTGCCACCAGGGCTGCCAGCTCCTCCGGCGTCGGGTCGCCCTTCACCACGCGCAGCAGCGGCGGCTCGCTCATAGCGGGATGTTTCCGTGCTTCTTGGGCGGCAGCGTCTCGCGCTTGGTCCGCAGCAGCCGGAGCGACCGGACGATCTCGAGCCGGGTCTCGTGCGGCGGGATCACCGCGTCGATGTAGCCGCGTTCGGCCGCAATGTACGGATTGGCCAGCGTGTCCTCGTACTCGGTGATCAGCTCGGCCCGTCGTGCCTCCGGGTCGTCTGCCGCGGCCAGCTCACCCCGATACAGGATGTTGACCGCGCCCTGGGCACCCATGACGGCGATCTGGGCCGTCGGCCAGGCGATGTTCATGTCGGCGCCGAGATGCTTCGACCCCATGACGTCGTAGGCGCCGCCGTACGCCTTGCGGGTGATGACCGTGATGAGCGGCACCGTCGCCTCGGCGTACGCGTAGATCAGCTTCGCTCCGCGTCGGATGATGCCGTTCCACTCCTGGTCGGTGCCGGGGAGGAATCCGGGTACGTCGACGAACGTCAGCACCGGCAGGTTGAACGCGTCGCACGTACGGACGAACCGGGCCGCCTTCTCGGACGCGTCGATGTCGAGGGTGCCGGCGAAGTGCAGCGGTTGGTTGGCGACGACGCCGACCGGACGACCCTCGACCCGGCCGAAGCCGACCACAATGTTGGTCGCGAACATCGCGTGCACCTCGAGGAACTCGCCGTCGTCGAGCACGGCCTCGATGGCGGTGTGCATGTCGTAGGGCTGGTTCGGCGAGTCCGGCACGAGGGCGTCGAGCGTCCGGTCGGTGTCGGTGAAGTCCTCGATGGCCGGCGCGTCGTAGGTCGGCGGCTCGTCGAGGTTGTTGGGCGGCAGGTACGACAGCAGCGCCTTGACGTAGTCGAGCGCGTCCTCCTCGTCGGCGCCCATGTAGTGGGCGTTGCCGGACTTGGTGTTGTGGGCGCGGGCGCCGCCGAGGTCCTCGAACGTCACGTCCTCGCCGGTGACGGTCTTGATCACGTCGGGTCCGGTGATGAACATGTGCGAGGTCTGGTCGACCATGACGGTGAAGTCGGTGACGGCGGGAGAGTAGACGTGGCCGCCGGCGCAGGCACCCATGATCAGTGAGATCTGCGGGATGACGCCGGAGGCGTGGACGTTGCGGCGGAAGATCTCGCCGTAGAGCCCGAGCGAGACGACGCCCTCCTGGATCCGGGCGCCCGCGCCCTCGTTGATGCCGACCACCGGGCAGCCCGACTTCATCGCGAGATCCATGACCTTGGTGATCTTCTCGCCGTAGACCTCGCCGAGGCTGCCGCCAAAGATCGTGAAGTCCTGGGCGAACACGCACACCATGCGGCCGTCGATCGTGCCGTACCCGGTTACGACGCCGTCGCCATAGGGCCGGTTGCCCTGCAGCCCGAAGTTGGTGCTGCGGTGCCGGGCGAGCTCGTCGATCTCGACGAACGACCCGTCGTCGAGCAGCAGGGCGACCCGCTCCCGGGCGGTCAGCTTGCCCCGCGCGTGCTGCTTCTCGACGGCCCGAGCCGACCCCGCGTGGACGGCCTCGTCGAGCCGGATCTCGAGGTCGGCGAGCTTGCCGGCCGTCGTATGGATGTCGGGCTGCTGTTCGGGATCGGGCGCTGTCGCAGGTTCGCTCACGGCCGCCAGCTTAGAGGCCGGACCTTATGTCAGGACCGCGACCGTGTGGATCAGCACGCCCACCAGTCCGCCGACCAGGGTGCCGTTGATCCGGATGAACTGCAGGTCGCGACCGACGTGCAGCTCGATCCGTCGGGCCGCCTCCTGGCCGTCCCAGCGCTCGACCGTGTCGGTGATGACCCGGGTCAGCTCGGCCCCGTACGTCCGCACCAGGTACGTCGCGGCGTCGGCGGCGTACGCGTCGAGCCGGGCCCGCAGCGGCTCGTCGCTGACCAGCCGATGACCGAACGCCGTGAGCTCGTCGGCTGCCTTCGCCCGCACCGGGCTCTCGGGATCGTCGAGAGTCTCGGCCAGGGCCCGCCGCAAGACGTTCCACAGTCCGACCGACGTCGTCACGACCTGCGGCTGCGCGAGCATGCGCCGCTTGAACGACTCGGCTCGTTCGACCATGTCCGGGTCGTGCTGCAGGTCGTGGGCCAACTTGGCCAACAGGTCGTCGATGGCCTTCCGGGCGCGGTGCTCGCGGTCGTCCTTGATCTCGGCCACCCAGGCGACCGCCTCCGCATGCACCCGGACCGAGACCCGCTCGTCCAGCCAGACCGGCGTCCACCACGGTGCCCGGGCGCCGACCACCTCGGTGACGGTCTCGCCGTTTTCGACCAGCCATGCATGGGCCTCGGTGAGCACCAGGTCGACCAGGCTGTGGTGAGCTCCGTCGCGCAGCACCTGTTCGAGCAGCCGGCCGGTGACCGGGCTCAGCGGCTCCTCCGCCACCCGGGGCAGCAGGCCGTCTCGTACCAGCGCCTCGACGTCGGCGTCGCGCACCGCGAGCAGCGCCCGCCGGGTCACACGGGCCGCTTCGCGCACGACGACCTCGCTGTGGGCGGGATCGGCGAGCCACAGCCCGGCGCGCAGGCTGACCTGGGCGTCGGCCAGCCGAGCCCGGACGACCGGCTCGGCCAGGAAGTTGTCGGTCACGAACGCCTGCAGGCTGCGCCCCAGGGCGTCCTTGCGGGTCGGGATGATCGCCGTATGAGGCACCGGCAGGCCGAGCGGGTGCCGGAACAGCGCGGTGACCGCGAACCAGTCCGCGATCGCGCCGACCATCGCCGCCTCGGCCGCGGCGTTGACGAATCCCAGGAAGCCGTCCTGGTCGCGGGTGAGCGCATACGCCAGCACCGCCAAGGCCAGGAGGCCGAGCGCGAGGCCGCGCATCCGTCGCAGCCCGCGTCGGCGTGCCTCGTCGGCGATTCGTCCCGAGTCGGGTGTGGTTGCGGCCGTCACGATGAGTTCTATCCTGCCCGCCGCCACTCGATAGGGTCGAGAACTGTGAGCGTGGCGGATCGACGTAACCCCGACCGGCCGACGCTCGACGCCGCCGTGCTGCGCCGCGACCTGGTCGAGACCAACTCGCTGTGGCGCACCGTCGACGTGCTCCCCGAAACCGGCTCGACCAACGCCGACGCCGCCGCGGCCGCCCGTGAGGGAGCGCCGGAAGGGCTCGTCGTCACGACCGAGCATCAGGTCTCGGGGCGCGGCCGGCTGGGCCGCGTCTGGGCGTCGCCGCCTCGATCGGGGCTGGCCGTCTCGGTGGTGCTGCGTCCGAGCCGGGTGTCGCCGTCGCGATGGCCGTGGCTGCCGCTGCTGACCGGAGTCGCGGTGCGCGACTGCGTCGCCGAGTCGGCCGGTGTCGAGGCGAGGCTGAAGTGGCCCAACGACGTGCTCGTCGAGGGACGCAAGCTGGCTGGCATCCTCGTCGAGCGGGTCGACACGCCGCTCGGGGCGGCAGCCGTCGTCGGCATCGGGATCAACGTCTCGCTCGACGCCTCGGAGCTGCCGGTACCGGAGGCGACGTCGCTGGCGCTGGCCGACGCCGCTACGACCGACCGGACCGTCCTGACGGTGGCGCTGCTGCGACGGCTGGAGACGCACTATCGGGCCTGGCTCGATGCGGAAGGCGACCCGGGGTACGGCCTGGGCAACGACTACGTGCGAGCTTGCGCCACCGTGGGCGAGCAGGTTCGGATCGCGCTCCCGGACGGCTCGGCGCTGGTCGGTCGAGCCGTTGGCGTCGACCCGGCCGGACGACTCGAAGTCGACGCCGAAGGGGTGCGCCGAGCCGTCGGAGCCGGAGACGTCGTACACCTGCGCAGCGGTTCATGAAACGATCAGGGTCATGGCTGTCTCGCGCAAGCTCCTGACCGAGGGCGAAGAGGTCGTCCTCAGCGTCCGCACCCACGTCAAGGCACTGTTCTGGCCCGTGCTCATCCTCCTGTTGACGTGTTTCGCGGCAGGCTTCTTGTTGGTGGTGGCGCCCGACGGCGACTCCGGCAAGTACCTCACGTACGTGATCCTCGCGGCTGCCGTACTGGTGCTGATCGTCTGGGTTTTGTCGCCGTTCATTCGCTGGCTGACCTCGACGTACACGGTCACCAACCGACGGCTGATCTTCCAGACCGGCATCTTCACCCGCTCGGGTCGGGTGATCCCGCTGCACCGCATCAACGACGTGTCGTTCGAGAAGCACCTCAGCGACCGGATGTTCGGCTGCGGCACGCTGATCATCCACGACGCCAGCGAACAGTCCGGGCTCCATCTTCCCGACATCCCGAAGGTCGAGACCGTGCACCGCACCATCACCGACCTGGTCTTCGGCCTGCACGACGGCGCCGACGACGACGGCACCCCCGAGCGACGTGGACCCGTATGAGCCGACGAACGCGTCGGAGCCCGGCCAGCGACCCGAGGAGATGAGCGGCAGCGAGCCATCTTCGATGAACGCCGGCGAACCCAGCCGCGAGGAGCTGGAACGGGCCATCCTCGGCGCCGAGCCGGAGCTGACCGCGCAACAAGTCGCCGACGCAGCAGGAGTTTCGCGAGACGATGCCCAACGGCTGTGGCAGGCACTCGGATTTCCGGACGCCGGCGACGCGGTGGCGTTCACCGCCGACGACCTCGACGCCCTGCGCACGGTGCATCGCGCCATCGACGGCGGTGAGATCGACGCCGAGACGGCCACTCGGCTCACCAGGGCCGTCGGGCACACGATGGCCCGGCTCGCCGACTGGCAGGTGTCGACACTCGCCGAGCACGTCGAGGGCCGAGCCCGCGAGGGCACAAGCCGACTGGCGTCCGCGCTCGATCTGTCGCAGACGGTGGCTCCGGCGTTCGAGGAGCTGCTGGTGTACGCCTGGCGGCGCCACCTGGCCGCGGCGGTGTCGCGCATCGAGGCGTTGGGCGCCGCCGAGGAAGACCTGCTTGCCGCCGAGCTGACAGTCGGGTTCGCCGACCTGGTGAGCTTCACCCAGCTGACCAACGGGCTCGACGACGACGAGCTGGCCGCCCTGGTCGAGCGATTCGAGACCCGCTGCGGCGACGTCGTGACGGCACGAGGCGGTCGGGTGATCAAGACGCTCGGCGACTCGATCCTGTTCGTCGCGGACAAGCCGGCCGAGGCCGTCGAGATCGCGTTGGGCGTCGTCGATGAGATCGGGCCGGACGCCGACCTGCCCGACGTGCGGATCGGCCTCGCGTCCGGCACCGTGATCACCCGATTCGGGGACGTCTTCGGGCCGCCCGTCAACCTCGCCTCTCGGCTCACCACGGTGGCCCGGCGCAACCGGGTTATCGCCGATCGGGCGACGGCCGACGCGCTGCCCGAGGAGTCCTTCGACACCCGGGCACTGCCGCCACGGTCGCTGCGCGGATTCGGGTCGGTCGAGCCGATCACGGTCCGGCGGCGCTGGCCGTACTGAGTGAGCGACCGTCAGGCGTCGCGGAAGACCCACCGGGGGTAGGCCCAGAAGCGGAACGCCGTCCCTAGGGTGAGCCCGACGACGTTGGCCGAGACGTTGTCGGCGAGCGGTCCGGTCAGTCCGAGCAGGTAGTGCGACACCGCGAGACAGGCCAACGCGATCGCCATCCCGACCAGGTTGAGCAGCACGAACATCGCGAACTCGCGGTGCGTGCTCGACCAGGCGCGGTGCCGCCACGTCCAGTAGCGGTTGCCGACGTAGGTCACGATCGTCGCCGCCGCGACCGAGATCGCCTTGGCCGTCAGCGGCTTGTGCTCCAGCAGGCCCGGCTCACCGGCGTAGCGCAGCAGGTTGAAGACCCCGACGTCGACCAGGTAGCCGAGACCCCCGACGACGGCGAACGCCAGCAGCTCCCGAACGCGCTCCCGCGACCGAATATCCGACCGGCGGAGCGTGGACGTGAGTGACACGGCGCTCCGATCGGACAGGGGGGCAGGCGGGGTTTCGGTCGCGAGCGGCCCAGGTTACTCCGTCGACATGGCACCGCCGAGACGGTCGGCTCGGGCCGCCGGCGGTCGCTGTGGTTTGCTGACGCTGACTGGGATCGACTCGAGACACGGAGGCGCAATGTCAGAGGCACCGCGCGTCGGGATCATCATGGGGTCCGACTCGGACTGGCCGATCATGCAGGCGGCTGGCGAGGCCTGCAAGGAACTCGGAGTCGGATTCGAGGCCGACGTGAGGTCGGCGCACCGGATGCCGGACGAGACGATCGAGTACGGGCGGACGGCGGCCGACCGAGGGATCGGCGTGATCATCGCCGGTGCCGGTGGCGCCGCCCACCTGCCGGGCGTGCTGGCGGCGGTGAGCCCGCTGCCGGTCATCGGCGTTCCGATTCCGCTGAAGTACATGGACGGCATGGACTCGCTGCTGTCGATCGTGCAGATGCCGAGCGGCGTGCCGGTGGCCTCCGTCGGCGTCGGCAACGCCCGCAACGCCGGCCTGCTCGCCGTGCGGATTCTGGCCGCCACCGACCCGGAGCTGCGCAAGCGGGTCGTGGAGTTTCAGGCTGAGCTGTCCGACAAGGCTCGGGCCAAGGGAGAGGCAGTACGCAACGCCACCTAGGCGTGCCGGTCCGGTTGCGCCGAGATTGCGCGTCTTTCCCGCGCGTCCAACCAGCCTCACTCGCAAGCTCGCTCGGCGGCCAGGCCCATCCACGAACGCGCGGGAAAGACGCGCAATCTCGACGCTTGGTGGTCCGCGCCTAGTGGCGGTTGCGGCGGCGGAGGTAGGCGCCGAGGGCTTTCTCGGCCACCGGGTTTCGGTCGGCGAGATTGACCGCGGCGCGTTTGCCTCGGAACCACGCCGATCGGGTCGCGCTCCCGACCCGGGCGCCAGTGGGGGCGGCGTCGCCGATCGCATCGGAGTCGCGCCCGCGCCGACGCCACTTGGCCCTGGCGAACCGTTCGGTGAGGCCGGCGAGCGCATCGATCGCGGCGTCGAGCAGCTCGTCGTCGGTGACCTCGCCGGGCGGCCGTCCGGAGTCGTCGAACCGTGGTCGGAGGTCGGCGAGGTCACCGACGACGGGTACGCCGCAGGCCTGGATCCCCTCGATCATGCGATCTGCCTCGCGAGTCACCCACGCGTGGTCGGCCTCGGGGAGCCGAAGGCGGTCGGCCCCCGCCGCCGTGGACACCCCCGCCGCCGCGAGAATCGGCGCCAGGTCGGACTCGACGACATCGTGATACTGCCGCTGGTTGAGCTGGCGATGCAGGCGCTGGTTCATCTGGCGTAGCAGCTCCGTGCCGGTGGCGCCGACCGAGACGTTGTCCCACGACTCCGGCTCGACCAGCGCTCCCGCGTCGAAGCCGACCACCGACCCGACCCGGCGCAGCAGCTCCCCAGGCTCCGACCCGACCGGCGGCACCGTGACCACGTGCACGTGGTCGGCCGGCACGACGCGGGTCCACACGTCGAGGATCGCCGGCACGTCTTGGCGCAACCAGAATCCGCGCGCCGGCGCCTTGGCCCGCGCCGCGTCGTCGGCGAGGGCGTCGGCGTATTCGCGCCACGTCCACAGCTCGTCGGTCTTGACGTCCTCCTGCCACGCCGACAGGGCGACCCGACCGAGATCGCGCACGGTCACGACGACCTGCATGTCGGCGTCACCGAACGATCGGGCGGCCTTCTTCGCCTGCGCTGCGCTCGCCAGCGACGTCGCCTCCTCCGACAGCATCGCGGTCGGCAGGTCCGACTCGGCGATGAGGCGGGTCATCGACTCCCACTGCCCGGTGATCCGGTCGTCGCCGGTGCCACGCGGTCGGCGGCCGAACAGGTCGTACACCGCGAACGTGTGGCTCGGCTGGCCCTTGCCGCCGGGGTAGAGGACGCCAGACGACGCGAGCCGCTCGCGATTGGCCCGCAGGACGCCCTGGATATACGTCGTCCCAGTCTTGTGCAGGCCGATGTGCAACACAACGCGACGCTTCGTGACGGGCATAGGTGCATTGTGCCGGGGCCACGCAGACCGGTCGCCGCGACCCAGCGGTTGGCGTGACCTGGCGTCAGGAGCGGGAGGCGGCCCGACGCCGACGAGCCTCCCGAAGGCGTACGTAGCCGTTCAACGCCCCGGCGGCCACCCGGCTCCGATCGGCCAGGCTCAACAGGCCTCGCTTGGTGCGGAACCGCGTTGCCCGGATCCGGCTGCGCCAGCCGCCCCCGCGCCGGTCCGCCGACCGGCTCGAGTCAGGTCTCGCGCCGGACCCGTCCCACCAGAGCGTGGCGTACTCCTCGGCGAGCTCGGCGAGGCCGTGAAGGGCCGCGTCGAGCTTCTCGTCGGTCGTCGCGGCGTCTGGTCGCGGACCTGTCTGCGACTCCGCCGGGATCAGATCGGACACGTCGCCGACGACCTGATAGCCACCGGCGGTGAGGTCGTCGACGATCCGGCGCGCCTCGACGGCCACCCAGGCCCGGTCGTCCGGACTGAGCCCCACCCTGCCGGGGTTGCCGTGCTGGGCCAGTCGCGGTGCCAGGATCCGCTTGACGATGCGGTGATATTGCCGCTCGTTGAGCCGGTGATCGAGAATTTGGTTGAAACGCCGCAAGACCTCGGCGTCCGCGGCCGCCATGGCACGGTTGTCCCATGACTCCGAGGTCGGGGTCTCCGTCAGGTTTGCGGCGTCGTATCCGACGACCTCGCCGACCCGCTCGACCAGGAGGTCCTTCGGAGCACCCGGCGGCGGAACCGTCACGACATGGATCCGCTCACGGGGCACCGCCGCCTGCCAGCTCTCGAGCACGGCGGTCAGGTCCTGCCGGATCCAGAAGCTTCGGGCCGGAAACTGGTTGCGCACGGCCGGGTCGCGCACCCGGTCGACGAAGTCCTGCCAGGTCCAGGTCTCGTCGCTCTTGACGCTCTCCTGCCACGACGACACAAGGGCCCGGCCGAGATCGCGCACGGTCACCACGACGTGAACCTCGCGGTCGGTGAACCCGGCGGCCGCCCGGCGGGCCTCTCCGACCGTGGCGAGGCTCAGGGACTCGTCGGAGATCAGCGTCACGGGATGCGGCGAGGCACCGACCGCCTCGGTGAGCTCGTCCCACCGCCCCTCGATCCGATCCTCGCCGCCTCGCGGGCGGCGGCCGAACAGGTCGGACACGGCAAAGATCTGGACGGGACCATCCCGCCCACCGGGGTAGTAGACGCCCTGTTGTGCCAGGCGTCCGCGATTGGCTCGCCACAAGTTCTGCAGGAACGTCGTCCCGGTCTTGTAGAGGCCGACGTGCAGAAAGATGCGACGGCTGCCGGCATCCATGTCGGGCATTGTGCCGTGTGTCTCGCTATCGCGCGACCCCCGATCGCTCGGCGGCGCGCGGAGCCATCACCGGCGAGAGCGACGCCATTCGATCGCCGGGCAGGTGTCCATGACCATCGGCGTGCCGGCGTCGGTCGTCCGCCGGAAGGCGTCCTCGTCGATGACTCCGAGCTGGAACCACACACCGCGGGCGCCCACCCGTACCGCCTCATCGGCGAACGGACCGGCCGCCTCCGAGCGCCGGAAGACGTCGACGACGTCGATCGGGAACGGCACATCGGCGAGGGTCGGATAACCCTGCTCGCCGAGTACGGTCGGCGCCGCGGGGTGGATCGGCACGATGCGCTTGCCCCGCTGCTGCAGGAGGGTCGCGATCCGGTGGGCCGTCCGGTCCGGATTGCCCGACAGGCCGACGACAGCCCAGACGTCACAGTCGTCGAGCATCATCGCGATCGCGGCGGGGTCCTGCCAGTCCGTGCCCACGGCGTCCACGGTACGTCCGGCTAACATCCCTTCGTGAATCAGCAACCCATGTTCGCTCCGTCCGAGGAGCACGGCAGTTGCTCGCCGGAGCGCAGTCGGTGCTCTAGCCCTCAGCGTCAGGGCAGGAGCACGATCTTGCCGTGGCCGTGCCCGGTCTCGACCCGAGCAGCCGCCTGGGCGGCGTCGGCGAATGAGTACGTCTCCGCGATCGTGATCCGGAGCCGTCCGGTCACGGCGAGGTGGGCCCACCTCGCGAGCGCATCGGCACTGCGTCGCGACTTCGAGCTGGACGTCACGCCGTAGTCGTCGGCCGCCGGGTCCGCGATCGTGACGATCCGGTCGGTCGTGCCGCCGCGCAGCTCGATCGCCGCCGGGAGCGCACCCCTGCCCGCGACGTCGAACACGGCGTCGACCCCGTCCGGACTCGCGGCGCGTACCCGGTCGACCAGGCCGTCGCCGTAGGCCACCGGGATCGCGCCGAGCGTCCGCAGATAGTCGTGATTGACCGGCGAGGCGGTGCCGATGACGGTGGCGCCGCGCAGCTCGGCGAGCTGGACGCCCACCGACCCGACCGCGCCCGCCGCGCCGTTGATCAGGACGGTGTCGCCGTCGGCGACCTCGAGGAGGTCGAGTGCCCGGTCGGCAGCCTCGGTCGCCGTCGGCAGGGCGGCTGCCTCGGCCCATCCGAGACCGGCCGGCTTGCGAGCGACCGTGCGGGCCAGCGCGTACGCCGCGTAGGATCCGGAGACAGTGAAGCCGAAGACCTCGTCGCCAATCGCGATGTCGGTCACGCCCTCGCCGACCTCGACGACCACGCCGGCGGCCTCGAAGCCCGGGATCGCGGGGAGCGTCTCGGTCCGGCGAATCCGCATCGAGCCGTCGCGGAGCTTGCCGTCGGCCGGATTGACGCCCGCTGCCTCGACCTGGAGCTTGACCTGGCCCTGCCGGGCGACCGGCTCATCGACGTCGGCGAGCTGCAGCACCTCGGGTCCGCCGAGCTCGTCGAAGACGACTGCTCTCATGCGTCTCAGCCTCCGTTGCCGTGCGCCTGCGCGCGGGGCATGCTGAAGGTAACGGACAGGAGGTGGCGGCGATGCCGGGACCGTACGACCAGCTACCCGAGCCGATCGACCTCGAGGACACCATCACGTCCGCCGACATCGAGCCGGTGCCCGACCCCGACGGCGGCCGCGACCCGGAGCGCGACTTCATGCTGCGATGGGCCGGCTGGGCCTGACCTACCACGGCTAGTGTTCGAGGCCGTCCTTGGTGCAGAGGCTCTTGGGGATGTCGTCGGTGTTGTCCTCGATGATGTAGTCGAACAACTCCTCGGACCGGTCCTCGTCCCAGTTGACCGCAAGGTCGGCGATCGGCACCGTGCACGACAGGCCGCCGCCGCTGGTGACGTGAGCCATGTTCCAGGCAAACCGGGCGAGCGACAGCGGGCCGACGTTTTCGCCGATCCTGAGAGAGTCCGCGCTCGAGTTCGCGACGTTCCAGTAGCGGAACGGATTGAGGACCGACCACGGTGAGGCGGCCTTGTCGCCGATCTCTCCGATGACCTCGCGCTGATTCTGACCGCGCTGGATGTCGCCGGTGCCGAAGTCGCGAGTACGCGCGTAGCCCAGCGCCGTGATGCCGTCGGCTTCCTGACAGCCCTTGTCGATGTCGAGGCTCGCCTTCTTGTCGTCGATCGCCTGGTCGGGGCAAACCTCGATGCCGCCGACGGCGTCGACGATGTTGACGAAGCCGCCGAAGCCGATCTCGATGTAGTCGTCGACCCGGATATCGGTCTCGTTTTCGAGTGTCTTGACCAGCAGCTTCGGTCCACCTGCCGAGAACGCGGCGTTGACCTTCTGATCATCGCCGACCCCGGGAATGTCGACGATCGAGTCGCGTGGGATCGACAGCAGGATGGGCTGTCCGTCGCCGACGTGCAGCAGCATGATCGTGTCGGTGCGCTGGCTGCCCTCGGAGATCTGCGAGCCGCCGGTCCCCAGCTCCTTGCCCTCTTCTTTCGACAGCCCCTCGCGACTGTCCGAGCCCACGACGAGATACGTCGTGCCGGGCTGGTCGCTTGGCCGATCACCGTCCGGCTCGGCGTCGACCTTGTCGATCTTCGACCAGGCCCAGATCGGCACCGCGATCAGGAACAGGATCCAGATCAGGATCAGCGCCAAGATGATCCGCAGCCACCAGCGCCGCTTTTTCTTCGGCTTCACCGGTGGTGGCGGTTGCTGCCACGGCGGCTCGTCGGTCTTCGTCTGACCCGGCGGCGGCATGTTCATCGGCGGCAGATCAGACCGCTCGGGCCGGGTCGGCTGCGGCGGCCCGGGCGGAGGACCGCCTTGGGGGATAGCCTGCGTCCGGTCGCTGTCGGGCGTCGGCGGTGGATTCGACGGCCGAGGGATAGCCTGCGTGGCGTCCGGATCGGCCGAGGGGTTACTGCCGTACAACCAGCTGAAGCGGTCGTCGGCGTTGGGCTCGTTGCCGTCCCCCGGTGGTCGTTCGGACATGCCGCCAGCGTAGAGGGGCAGGGGTTCGAGGACGAACCGCCACCCATGTTGACGTGTTTGCCCTGGTCAGGGCGTACGCTGCGTGCCGCGTGCGTCGCGGACGAGATCGACCATTGCGGCGTTTCGTGGCAGGTGTGGCGCGTGTGGCAGGGGACTATGGGCTGACGGGTCGACCCGCGTGGGTCGGCCTCGCGCCACGGTGGCGCTGTCCCGGGAGAGGAACCATGGCGGTATCCGACGCCAATCCGGCCGCCCAGTCGCGAGCGGCAGCTCAGGCGCGCGCCGACCAGGTGCGTTTTCGCCGGTCCCTGACGCTCATGGCCATGACGCTGGTCCTTCCTGGGTCGGCCCATCTGGTCGCCGGCAACAAGCGGGTCGGCCGGATCATCGTCCGGGTCTGGCTCGGGCTCTTCGCCCTCGCGCTGCTCGTCGGGCTGCTCTACCTGATCGACCGGACCATCGTGTTCAGCCTGGCCACCAACACCGACCTGCTGCTGCTCACGCGGATCATCCTGATCGCGCTCGCGATCGCCTGGATCCTGCTGCTCACCGACGCCTGGCGGCTCGGGGACCCGCTCCAACTGCGCCGCTCACACCGTGCCGTCATGGTCGGGGTCAACAGCGCCCTGTGCCTGATCGCGGGCGGCGTCTTGCTGTTCTCGGCCCATGTCGTCGCCGTGCAGCGTGACTTCATCCAGACCGTGTTCGGATCCGGCGAGGCGAGCGATCCGCACGACGGTCGCTACAACGTCCTGCTGCTGGGTGGCGACTCCGGGCGGGACCGCTGGGGGCTGCGACCCGACTCCATCACGATCGCCAGCATCGACGAGGACACCGGCCAGACCATCCTGTTCGGCCTGCCGCGCAACCTCGCCAACGTGCCGTTCCCCGACGACAGCGTCATGGACGAGCGATTCCCGGACGGTTTCGACTGCGACGCCTGCTACATCAACAGCCTGTACACATGGGGCAGCGAGCACCAGAAGCTGTTCCCGGACGTCGACGACCCAGGGCTCGCGGCGACCAAGCTCGGCGTCGAGGGCGTCACGGGTCTCAGCATCAACTACACGGCGATGGTCAATCTCGCGGGATTCGACGCGTTGATCGACGCGCTCGGCGGCGTGACCGTCGACGTGCCCAAGGACATCCCGATCGGGGGCATCGGAGGCGCCATCACCGGCACGATCCCGGAGGGCAGCCAGCATCTCGACGGCTACGACGCACTGTGGTTCGCCCGCAGCCGGGTCGCCGACGACGACTACTCCCGGATGGCGCGCCAGAAGTGCCTGATGAGCGCCATGCTGAAGCAGATCGACCCGAAGCGGGTCGTGCTCAAGATGGGCGACATCGCCGACGCCGGCATGCGGATGTTCAAGACCGACATTCCGGCGTCAGAGCTCGACACGTTCATCGACCTGGCGCTCAAGGCCCGCGGCCAGCCGATCGCCACCGTGTCGTTCACCCCGCCCAAGATCGAGACGTACGATCCGGACTACGACAAGATCCTCGACATGGTCGACAACGCGCTCGACAAGGCCGAAGGCGAAAGCTCCGGCGGTGGCAAGCACCGCCACGGCGAAGAAGCCGCCAACCACACCGAAGACCTCGCCGCTTCTTGCTGACGTCGGAGCAAAGCCCGTGGCGATTTGCGCCTACGGCGTAAATCGTGGGTAGGGTTCGTCCGGCAACGAGGTACGAAGATTGCCGCGTCTCGGGGTGATCGTGGTCGGACCGCACGAAAGGATGCACGCCCAGATGCGCTCCGAGGCCCGCGTGGTCGCCGTGGTGGTGACCTGGAACCGGCGGGATCTTCTCAGGCTGGCGCTCGGCGCCCTGCGTACTCAGACGCGGCCGGTCGACGAGATCGTCGTCATCGACAACGCCTCGTCCGACGGCACCTCCGAGATGGTCCGAAGCGACTTCCCGGATGCCAAGCTGGTCACCTTGGACCACAACACCGGCGGAGCCGGCGGGTTCGCCGCCGGCCTCGACCTCGCGCTGGCCGAACACAAGCCCGACCTGCTGTGGCTGATGGACGACGACACCGTCCCGGAGCCGACGGCGCTCGGGGAGCTCCTGGCGACGGCCGATCGCTATCCCGGACGCAAGCGGCCGGTGCTGCTCGCCAGCCGAGTCGTCTGGAGCGACGGGCGTGACCACCCGATGAACACGCCGCGCCGCAAGCCGTGGGTGCGCCGCGCCGAGGCGCGCCGGGCCGACGCGGCCGGCGCGATGCCGATCCGGTCGGCGTCGTTCGTATCGATCCTGGTCGACGCCGACATGGTGCGTGACCGCGGACTGCCGATCGCCGACTACTTCCTGTGGAACGACGACTTCGAGTTCACCACCCGCATGCTGCGGCGGCGGATCGGACTGTTGTGCCCCGAAAGCGTGGTCGTGCACAAGACCAAGACCTTCGGTGCCGCTGACGCCGACCCTGGCCCCCGGTTCTTCTACGAGGTACGCAACAAGGTCTGGACCTTCACCCGGAGTCGGGGGATGAACCCGCTCGAGAAGGCGACCTACGGGGCCGGCACGGCGCGGCGCTGGCTCCGGACCTTCGTGGCGAGCCGGGATCGACGCGCCCTGGCGCGGGAGTTTCGTCGGGGTATGCGTGCGGGGTTACGCTCAAGACCACGTTCGAACGCTGAGGCGTTGGCGGGGGTCAGTGACCATGAGGAAGGCGATGCCTGAGACGCGCCCTGAGCTGCCGTTCTCGCTGTTGCTGCCGGTCTACGCTGGAGACCGTGCCGACTTTCTTCGTCGCGCGTTCACCAGCTCGGTCAACGACCAGACTCTTCAGCCCGACGACGTTGTCGTGGTCCAGGACGGCCCACTGCCCGACGACCTTCGGGAGACCTGCGACGAGCTGGCCGCGATGAGCCCCGTGCCCGTCAACGTGGTCCGACTCGAACGCAACATCGGTCTCGGCCCCGCGCTCGACCGAGGGCTGGACAAGTGTGCGCACGACGTGGTCGCGCGGATGGACGCCGACGACATCTCGCTGCCGAGGCGGTTCGAGCTGCAGCTTCCGATGATCGCCGACGGCGCCGACATCGTCGGCTCGGCGCTGATGGAGTTCATCGACGACATCAACGACGTCGTGCTCACCCGGGTGCCGCCGCTCGATCCGGAGTGGATCCGCTCCGCCATTCGCTTCCGCGACCCGTTCAACCACCCGACGGTCGTTTATCGGCGCTCGATGGTGCAAAAGGTCGGCGGCTACCAAGACCTGCCGCTGATGGAGGACTACTTGCTCTTCGCTCGGATGGTCGCCGAGGGAGCGGTACCGGCGAATGTGGCCGAACCCCTCGTTTACTACCGGATCGGCGCCGGGGCGTACGCTCGTCGCGGTGGCCGGGCGCTGTTGCGCAGCGAATGGGACCTGCAGCGTCGGTTCCTCTCGCTCGGGATCACCAATCGGGTCCAGTTCGTCCGCAACGTCGTCGTACGCGGCGGCTACCGGCTGGTGCCCGAGTCGCTACGCCGAGTCGCGTACCGTCGACTCATCGCCCGTCGAGGAATCCCGGGCAACAACCGAAACCACTGATAACACCGCAACCACTGACCACAGGACCCGAAAGCGTGGAAAATACCGTGAACGCTGACCTCGTCGTCGTCGGCTCCGGCCTGTTCGGGCTGACCATCGCCGAGCGCTGTGCCAACGAGTTGGGCCTCGAGGTCCTCGTGCTCGACCGTCGCCATCACATCGGTGGCAACGCCTACAGCGCTCCCGACCCCGAGACCGGCATCGAGGTGCACCAGTACGGCGCGCACCTGTTTCACACGTCCAACAAGCGGGTCTGGGACTACGTCAACCGGTTCACGTCGTTCACCGGCTACCAGCACCGGGTCTTCACCAAATACCAGGGCCAGGTCTACACGTTCCCGATGAACCTCGGCCTGATCAACCAGTTCTTCGGCCACTCGTTCACTCCGGACGAGGCACGGGCGCTGGTCGCCGAGCAAGCGTCCGAGATCGACACCGCCGACGCGCAAAACCTCGAGGAGAAGGCGATCTCGCTGATCGGTCGGCCGCTCTACGAGGCCTTCGTCAAGGGCTACACGGCCAAGCAGTGGCAGACCGACCCGAAGGAGCTGTCGGCGGCGATCATCACGCGGCTGCCGGTCCGCTACAACTTCAACAACCGCTACTTCAGCGACACGTTTGAGGGACTGCCGACCAACGGCTACACCAAATGGCTCGAGAACATGGCGGATCACGACAAGATCGAGGTCAAGCTCGAGACCGAGTTCTTCGACGTCAAGAAGGACATCGTCGGAAGCGTCCCGATCGTCTACACCGGGCCGGTCGACCAATACTTCGACAACTGCCTCGGCTCGCTCTCGTGGCGCACGATCGACCTCGAGACGTCGATCGAGTCGGTCGGCGACTTCCAGGGCACCTCGGTCGTGAACTACGCCGACCGGGACGTGCCGTTCACCCGGATCATCGAGCCACGGCACTTCCACCCCGAGCGCGACCACTACCCGAGCGACAAGACCGTCATCCAGCGCGAGTATTCTCGATTTGCCGGAGAGGGTGACGAGCCCTACTACCCGATCAACACCGCCGACGACCGGGCGAAGCTGCTCGAATATCGGGAGTTGGCCCGGTCGGAGAAGCAGGTGCTGTTCGGTGGCCGGCTCGGCACCTACAAATACCTCGACATGCACATGGCCATCGGATCCGCCCTGTCGATGTACGACAACAAGATCAAGCCGCACTTCACGCAGGGTGCGGAGCTCGAAAGTGGAGGCATTGAGGCATGACCCCGCAGACGGAGACCGCGCCCGAGGCAATGGAGCGGTCGGAGGACAAGGTGCGCCGGGTGCTTCAGCGGGTCATCTTCCCGGAGGACCGCGACCTCGATGTCCTGCCGCTCTACGTCGACTACGGCGCGAGTGTGGGTGTTCCGCGTGAGGACGAGGACGGCGTTCCGGTTGCCGAGGTCAACGTGGTCGATGCCCTCTCGTCGGCGCGGCATCCCGAGAACATTCTCGACCGGCACCGGCTGCGCGTGATCGCCGACCAGCGGGTGTCGTTCGCGACCTACTTCAACGGTTTCGCCGCGAGCTACTGGCGGATGTGGTCAATCGTTGAGGAGGTCGTTCTCCGGGTCCGGGTCAGCGGCGAGGCGACCGTCATCGTCTACCGGTCGACGGCCGACGGCCGGTCGCAGCGTGTCCACTCGGCCTCGTGCAGCAAGACGGACGGCGGTGGCGACTTCGAGTTCACGCTCCCGTTGAAGCCGTTCGGCGACGGCGGCTGGTACTGGTTCGACGTCTGGGCCGGGGCCGACGACGCCGTCCTCGAGGAGGCGGCGTGGTGCGCGGATGTCCCAGCGGATCGGGCCCAGATGGGCACCGCGACCGTCGGCATTACCGTCATCCGCCCCGACTCCGCCGTGCCGCTGCTCGGCCAGCTGGCCGCTGACAAGGAGGTCATGAGTGCCCTCGACGAGGTCGTCGTCGTCGACCAGGGCACCAAGCGGGTCCGCGACGAGCCGGACTGTGCTCGGATCGACGAGGCGATGGGCAACAAGCTCCGGATCATCGAGCAAGGCAACATCGGCGGCTCCGGCGGGTTCGCCCGGTCGCAGTACGAAACGGTCAAGGCGGGGACGAGCACCTACGTGCTCCTGCTCGACGACGACATCGTGGCCGAGCCGGAGAGCATCCTGCGGGCGATCACGTTCGGCGACCTGGCCCGCCGCCCGACGCTGGTCGGCGGCCACATGTTCAGCCTCTATGCGCGTTCGCAGTTGCACAGCTTCGGCGAGCAGGTGGCGCGGTGGCGGTTCTGGTGGGGTCCGGCGTCCCGTGTCACCCCGGAGTACGACCTGGCCAACCGCAATCTGCGCGCGACCCGTTGGCTGCACCATCGCGTCGACGTCGACTACAACGGCTGGTGGATGTGCCTGATCCCCCGGGTCGTGTTGGAGGAGATCGGACTCGGCCTGCCGCTGTTCATCAAGTGGGACGACGCGGAGTACGGCCTGCGGGCCCAGTCGGCCGGCTATCCGACCGTGTCGATGCCGGGCGTCGCCGTCTGGCACGTGCCCTGGACCGACAAGAACGACGCACTCGACTGGCAGGCCTACTACCACCAGCGCAACCGGACCGTGGCGGCTCTGCTTCACTCGCCCTACGACCACGGCGGCCGGATCGTGCGCGAGAGCTTCATCCACCAGGTCAAGCACCTGCTCGCGATGCAATACTCCACGGCCGAGCTGCGCCTGTTGGCGCTCGAGGACATCCTGTCCGGGCCCGCGCACCTGCACCGGCAGATCGGCACCAAGCTCCCCGAGGTACGAGCGCTGCGCACCGAGCACTCCGACGCGCAGACCAAGCCGCACGCCGACGCGTTCCCGAGGCCGCGTCTGCTCAAGCCGCCGAAGCGAGGTCACGACCCGGGCGACCCGCAGGGTCAGCTCGCCCAGCTCAAGACGGCCACCCTCGGCAGCATCCGCCAGCTGTTGCCGATCCGCGATCTCGCTCGGCGGCACCCCGAGGCTCGGGTTGCGGCGCGGGACGCCCGTTGGTGGCGACTGGTCGGACTCGACTCGGCCATCGTCTCGACCACCGACGGCGCGGCGGCGTCGTGGTATCGCCGCGAGCCGAAGGAGTTTCAGCGGTTGCTGCGCCGGACCATCCGGGTCCACGAGCAGTTCGGCCTTGAGTGGCCGCGGCTGGCCAAGGAATACCGCAACGCGCTGCCCGAGCTGACCTCGATGCACCTGTGGGAATCGACCTTCGAGTCCAATGCCGGGGAGCGGTCCGCGGCTCCGCCGCCGGACAGCGTCGCCACCACCGGCAGCGTTGCTGTCGACACTGGCGACGAGGCTGGCGGTCCTAGCCAGGATGAGGCAGGCGATCCATGAGCAACGCGGGCACGCTCGACGCCGAGCACCCGCAGGGTCCGCTGCAACCACCGGGGGACACCACCGGCCTGTTCGGGGTGTTCAGGCGTCGTTACCTGCTCGGCCTGCTGGTCCGAAAGGAGCTGCGGGTCCGTTACCAGGCATCCGTCCTGGGGCTGGCGTGGTCGTACATCAAGCCGCTGATCCGGTTTATGTCCTACGTGCTGGTGGTCGGCTACGTCATCGGCCTGAAAAATCTCGAGCACTATCCGTACCACGTCTTCGCCGGAATGATGATCGTCTCCTTCTTCTCCGAGACGTTGAACGCCGGCACCAAGTCGGTCGTGAAGAACAGATCGCTGGTGCGGAAGATGAGCGTGCCGCGGGAGATGTTCCCGGTCGCGTCGCTACTGGTAACGGGCTACCACATGATCCCGCAGTACATCATCCTCATCATCGCCTGCCTGGCCGTGGGCTGGAACCTGGACCTGGTCGGCCTGGTGGCTGGCCTGCTTTCGGTGTCGATCGTCATCTCGTTCTCGCTGGCAGTCAGCCTCGCGTTCAGCGCGCTGAACGTGTTGCTCCGCGACTTCCAGAACTTCGCCGAGACGATCTCGCAGCTGATCATGTGGACGACCCCGATGATCTACCCCTTCGAGCTGATCGCGAGCCGGACGCACGGCAACTGGATCGAGCAGCTCTACCTCGCGAACCCGGTCGCCGAGGGGGTTATCCTCGCCCAGCGATGCTTCTGGTCGCCGACCCTGAGTGACCCCGATGCGGCCGTGTTCCCCGATCACTTGCTGCTCCGGGGCTTCGTCACCCTGATCGCCTGCCTCATTCTGGTTTATGGGGCCCAGCGGCTGTTCAGTCGGCTTGAGGGCAAGTTTGCAGAGCAGATGATGTGATGGCGACCTCAATCCTGCTGGACCAAGTGTCCAAGCGCTTTGTGCTCCGGGACGCGCTCACCCTCAAGCGTCGCCTGGTCGCGGTTGCGCGGCGCCAGCCCGTGACTCACTCGTTCCTCGCTATCAACGACGTGTCGGTCACGGTCGAGGAGGGCGAGTCCATCGGCCTGATGGGGCTCAACGGCTCGGGCAAGTCGACCTTGCTCAAGCTCATCTCCGGCGTACTCCGGCCCGACGGCGGCCGGGTGCTGACCCGTGGTCGCACCGCTGGGCTCATCGAGGTTTCGGCCGGGTTCCACAAGACACTCACCGGCCGCGAGAACATCTACCTCAACGGCGCGATCATGGGCATGAGCGAGGCCGAGATCAACCGCAAGTTCGACGAGATCGTCGACTTCTCGGGCATCGAGGGTTTCCTGGACCAGCCGGTCGGCAGCTACTCGTCAGGCATGTTCGCTCGGCTCGGGTTCTCGGTGTCGGTCGCCGCCGACTCGGAGATCTTCATCATCGACGAGGTGCTCGCGGTCGGCGATCCGCCCTTCAAGAAGAAGTGCATCAAGCGGATTCAGCAGATCCGCGAGGAGGGCCGCACGATCTTCTTCGTCAGCCACAACACCACCCAGGTGCAGCGGATCTGTTCGCGGGCGATCGTGTTGGAGTCGGGCAAGCTCGGCTTCGACGGCCCGGTCCGGGACGCCATCCACTACCTGCACTACGACGACGAGGGCGACGACCTCGACGCCGAGGGCGGCGAGCTCTAGCCGCCGCGGTCAGGTGCGGCCGGGCTCGCGCTGCCAGGCCGACCAGGCGGAGTCGACGATCTGCGCCAGGTCGTGCTTGCCGTGCCAGCCGAGGACCTGCTCGATGCGGTCGACCTGCGCGACCAGGCGTCCCGGGTCTCCTGGCCGCCGCTCGACGACCGTGGGCTCGACCGCGAGTCCGGTCGACGCCGCGATCTGCTCCAGCACCGTGCGCACCGACGCGCCCTGACCGGTGCCTACGTTGAACACGTCGTGGGGCTGGTCGTCGCGGTCGAGATAGTCGAGCGCCGCGAGGTGCGCCTGTGCAAGGTCGAGCACGTGCACGTAGTCGCGGATACACGTGCCGTCAGGCGTGTCGTAGTCGTCTCCGAAGATCTTCGGCTGCTGGCCGCTGGTGAGCTGCTGAAGCACGATCGGGATCAGATTGAACACGCCCGGGTCGCCCAAGTCGTCCCAGCCGGCACCGGCGACGTTGAAGTAGCGCAGGTTGACCGTGCGGAGTCCCCAGGCCCTGCCGGCCGCGCGGTTCATCCACTCGCACACCAGCTTGGTCTCGCCGTATGGGGAGATCGGGGCTGGGCGGGCGTCCTCGCCGATCAGGGAACCGGCTGGGACGTCCGGCAGGCCGTAGGTCGCCGCCGACGACGAGAACATCAGCTTGCGGACGCCGGTCGCCTCCATCGCCTGCAGCAGGTGGGCGTTGCCACCAACGTTTTGCTCGTAATACCAAGCCGGCCGGGCCGCGGACTCGCCGACCTGCTTCTTGGCAGCGATGTGGATGACGGCGTCGACCTCGTGCGCACGGACCGCACGGGTCAGCGTCTCGGTCGCCTCGGCAGCTGCCAGGTCGATGCGCTCCTGGGCGGCGTTGCCGATCCGCCCGGCATCACCCGTACTCAGATCGTCGACGACGACCACCCGGTCGCCGCGCTCCTCGAGGAGTCGGACGACGTGCGCTCCGATATAGCCGGCCCCGCCGGTCACCATGACAGCCATGGCCGTCAGCCTAACGGCGAGCGAGTACGGTCGAGCGATGGGAGTGCCCCGGTGGAAGCGGTGATCCTTGCCGGTGGTTTGGGCAGCCGGCTGTGGCCGCTGACGACGCGTCGGCCCAAGCCTCTGCTGCCCGTGGCAGGAGTGCCTTTCGTGGCGCATCAGGTCGCCAAGCTCGCTGCGGCCGGCGTCGATCACGTCGTCTTGGCGACCTCCTATCGGGCGACCGACTTCGCACCGGTGCTGGGCGACGGTGCGAGCGTCGGCCTGCGGATCAACTACGTCACGGAGTCGGAGCCGCTGGGCACCGGAGGCGGCCTGCGGCACGCTTCGACCGCACTGTGCGCCGGGCCGGACGAGCCGGTCGTCGTCCTCAACGGTGACCAACTGTCCGGCCACGATCTGGCGGCGCAGGTGACACATCTCGAGCGGACCGGAGCCGAGGGGTCGCTGCATCTCGTCGAGGTGCCCGACGCCACCGCGTTCGGCTGCGTGCCGACCGACGACGCCGACCGGGTGACCGCGTTTCTCGAGAAGTCACCGCGGCCCGTGACCCGCCAGATCAACGCCGGCTGCTACGTCCTGCGCCGCCGGCTCATCGACGCGATTCCGGCCGGCAGGGTGGTGTCCATCGAGCGCGAGACGTTCCCCGACCTGCTTGGCGCCGGTCGGGTGCTCGTCGGTTATCGCGAGCCGGCGTACTGGCGCGACGTCGGGACTCCCCAGGCGCTGGTCGAGGCATCGCGCGACGTCGTCCGGGGTGTCGCGACGTCGCCGGCGTACTCCCGCCCGCCTGCCGAACGGCTGATCGGCGACGCGTCGGTCGCCGACTGTGAGCTCGTGCGCGGCGGCTCGGCCATCGGTCCGAACGCTCGCGTCGAAGCCGAGGCCGTCGTCGACGGCAGCGTCGTGATGGCCGGGGCCCTGATCGGCAAGGGCGCGCAGATTGTCGACTCGGTCGTCGGCTCCGGTGCGCGGGTCGGTGCGCGGACCACGGTGCGTGGCGCCGCGATCGGCGACGGAGCGACGGTGGGCGCCGAGTGCGAGCTGCTCGACGGGGTACGGATCGGGTGCGACGCCGTGATCGCCGACGCGTCGATTCGGTTCAGTCCGGCGTAATCGTCACCCGCGCGAGCGCGCTCGGTTCGGAGCGATCGTGACGCACCTCGATCCGCCTTCGGGTCGCAACCGCGAGCGCGCGCAGCCGTTCGACGAGACCGCCCGCCTCCCATGCCGCGGCCTCGCGCTCGGCACGGTCGACCGCGGCCACCTGCCACTGTCCGGGCGCGAGGGGACGCAACTCGACGAGCGTCGGGTCGGCCGCCTCCAGAGCGTCCGCCACCATGTCGTCGACGGAGTCGTCCGGGACGGGGAAGCCGCGATCGGCCTCGGGATCGTCGCGCCGGACGGCGGCCCGCACCGCGTCGGCGGAGCCCCAGCCGAACAGATCGGCCTCGGCCGGTCGGACGAGTGCGGCGGCGCCGTCTCCATGGCGGCCGGGCGGGAGCACTCGCTCGGCGACACCGCGGACGACGGCGACCGGCACGCCGAGCGTCTTGCCCTGCACGAGGTCGGCGGCGCCCGCGATCTCGTCGGCCACGGCCGGAGCCGTCACGACCAGGCGGTTGCCGTGACTGTCGAGGGCGTCGGCGAGGTCGTCGATGGTGGCCAGTCCTGCCGCGCCGATGGCGATGTCGGTCTGGCCCTGCCGCCATGGCCGCCCGGCCGTGTCGGTGACGATCACAGCGACGTTGGCTCCGGACAGCCGACCCAACTGGTCGCGCAGACGGGCCGCGTCGGCGTCCGGGTCGGGCGGGAGTGCGACGACCGAGCCCGGCGCGGTGTTGGACGCGTCGAGCCCGGCCGCCGCCATCGTGAGGCCGTGGGTCGTGCGTACGATCCGTGTATTTCCACGGCGGGCCACAGTACGGACGGTGTGCTTGTCGAGCAGGGTGTCGCGGTCACCGTCGAAGGTCAGTCCGGCGGCCTTGCTGACGATCTTGCTCGTGACGGCGACGACATCGCCGTCCCGCAGAGGTTCGGGCAGTGCCTCGTGGATCTGGGTGGCCAGGTCGTCTCCCGCGGAGATCTCGGCGATCCCGCGTACCGGCACGACCTCGAGTCGGTCGCTCATCGGCGCAGCTCCGTCACCAGGTCGAGCGCCGCTCGTGCCATCGCGGCGGTCGCCCCGACGTCGTGCATGAGCAGGGGAACGGCGTGGGCGACGATGTCGTTGTCGCGGAGGCGGGCGACGTGAGCCTCGTCGGTGTCGTGGACGAGCCAGCCGTCGATGAAACCGCCGCGACTTCGAGCGCCGTAGCGTTCGGCGATGGCTGCTGCCGAGTTTTCGACGCCGAGACCCGCGAGAAGCTGGTCGGCCATGCCACGCACAGCCGCGCCCTCGATGATCGGAGACAGCCCGACGACCGGCGCCTTGGTCTCACGGACCGCCGTCGCGATCTCGTCGATGCCGAGGATCGTGCCGACCGACACGATCGGGTTCGACGGCGGCACGAGGAGCGCGTCGGCGTTGGCGATCGCGTCGACGACCTGTGGCCCGGCCGTCGCCTCGTCGATGCCGACCACGATCACGTCGCGCACCGATGGTTCGGCGTGGCGTCGCACCCAGTAGTCCTGGAAGTGAATCGCTCGTCGACCCGAGGGCTCGGCGTCGTCGTCGATCACGATGTGCGTCTCGACCCGGTCGTCGCTCATCGGGAGCAACCGAATCCGCGGCCGCTCCGAGGTCGGCAGCCAACGGGCGCACAACGCCTCGGTGACAGCGGACAGCGGATATCCCGCGCCCAGCATCTGAGTACGCACGATGTGCGTGGCGAAGTCGCGGTCGCCGAGCCCGAACCAGGTCGGCTCGACCCCGTAGTCGGCGAGCTCCTCCTTGACTCGCCAGGTTTCGTCGACCCGGCCCCAACCGCGATCGTCGTCGATGCCGCCGCCGAGTGTGTACATCACGGTGTCGAGGTCGGGGCAGATCTTGAGGCCGAACAACCAGATGTCGTCGGCGGTGTTTCCGATGACGGTGAGCTCGTCGTCAGGCCCCAAGACGGTGCGGAGACCGCGCAGGAATCTGGCCCCACCGATGCCGCCGGACAGTGCCGTGATGTGCATGTCGTAAGTGTGGCGGGAGGCGAAATGCGACACGACACCGCCCAACCGGCACCACGCTGACCATCGTTTCGGCATCTGTGGCAGGCTGGCCACGCACTAACTGTCTGATAGGGGAGTTTCCGTGCTTACCGAATCTGCCAAGAAGCTACGCGATCCGCTAGCCCTCGGGTTGCTTGGCGCTACTGCCTTATATCTCATCGCCTCCCTGTCGGTGTTGCTCAACAGCGATCTCGGCGACTTTTCGCTTCGCGCCGTGATGACTCAGGGACTGTTCGTCAGCCCGGTGTTCGTCATCATCACCGTCGTAGCGGCGATGCTGGTTGCCTCGAGCGAGCCGACTCCCATGGCGCGCATCGTCGTGCTCGGGGCTTTGGGCCTCCAGGGCGTGATGGTGCTTTTCGGCCTGGTCACGTGGCTTGCGGGATATGGGCTGGACACCGGCGGCGGCAGTGCCTCGTCGCCCGCAGAAGCGGCACAGGTCCAAGCGGCATCGGCTCTGAGCGCCATCGCTGGCTATGCCGGAATCACCGGCGCCGGCAAGGTGGTCGGAACCATCGCGATGTTGGCCTTCCTTGGCCTGCTCGGCATCGGTGCCTTCCTGACCTTCACCATTTTCCAGGGCCTGCCGGCTCCGGTCCGCCAGCCGCAGCAGCAGTGGGGCGGTCAGCAGCAGTGGGGCGGTCAGCAGCAGTGGGGTGGCCAGCCGCAGCAGCAGCAGTGGGGTGGCCAGCCGCAGCAGCAGTGGGGTGGGCAGCAGCAGCAGTGGGGTGCCGCCGGTGCGGTCGCCGGTCAGGGCTGGGGTCAGCCGACGTCCGGTGAGTCGTCGACCGGCTATGCCGCCGGGGGCGAGGTCGGTCAGCCGATGCCGGGCTCTGGCGAGTCCTCGACCGGTTATGCGGCCGGTGGCGACCCGGGCCAGCAGCAGCAGCCGCCGCCGCAGTGGGGTCAGCCCCAACCGCCGCAGGAGACTCAGCAGTGGGGCCAGCAGCCAGAGGCTCCCCAGCAGCAGGAGGGTGACGACGACCGCCCCGGTTGGTGGTCGCCGAGCTCCTGAACCGGCTGGAGCGGCTCCCCTCACACCCCTCCATACGAGACACCTGTCAGCGGGTGCACCACGCGCGTCGTGGCGCCCCCGCTGCGTCTTTCTGGACCGCCTCTAGCATCTCTCGGCTTGACTTTGCGGTATTGCAGGCATGTAATTTCATACGTGTCGTTTGTTTGCTCTGGCGGACAGCCCGCCTCGAGGCGCCGGTTCAGGCCGCCCCGCGGAGTCGCGCCTCGGCGTGGGTCGGGCTTCCGACCCCGCGTGTCAGGCCAGGAAGCGACGCGGAGTCACGACGGGGAAAATCTCGGGAATGCAAAATCGAGGAGGCGAGACCATCGTGAATGAACTCGATGTGCTCGACGACGACGAATCTGGTGAGTTGGCATGGCAGGAGCGGGCGCTATGCGCTCAAACCGATCCAGAGGCCTTTTTCCCTGAAAAAGGTGGATCGACGCGGGAGGCGAAGCGAGTCTGCCTGTCCTGCGACGTGCGGGGGGAATGTCTGGAGTACGCCCTGGGGCACGATGAGCGCTTCGGCATCTGGGGCGGACTCTCCGAACGGGAGCGTCGCAAGCTCAAGAAGCGGGCGGTCTAGCACGAGCGACGACCCCCGCCCGGCCAGCGAGGGTCGGTCGCTCTGGTGCCAAAACGGTCTCGATGGTGTCCCCTCGGCACCGGTGAATGCCCACCGCCTAGGGTTTGACTTCCCGGTTGCCTACCCGACCCACCCGACCACGAGAGCCCGCCGATGTCAGCTGCCGTCGAAGGACTGGACCCGCGCGCCAGTCTTCACGTGACGGCGGTTCTGGTCAGCCACGACGGCGCCCGGTGGCTCCCTCACGTACTCGACGCCTTGGAGCAGCAGCGTCGCCTGCCGAACGCGTTGGTCGCGGTCGACACCGGCTCGACCGACGCCTCGGTCCAGCTGTTGTCGGATCGGATCGGTGCGAGCAACGTCTGCCAGGTCGGTCGGTCGGCCGGCTATGGCGACGCCGTCGCGGCGGGGCTCGGCTACGTCGATCAGATGCCGGTCGGCTCCCGTCGGCGGGCGCTCACCCCAGCCGACGATCCAGCCGATCGTTCCCGCTGCTGGGTCTGGTTGCTGCACGACGACTCGGCGCCAGAGCCCGACGCCCTGGCCTGCCTGCTGTCCCAGGTCCGCGACGACGTCGCCCTCATCGGCCCGAAGATCCGCGAATGGCCGTCGCTGCGTCGCCTGCTCGAGGTCGGCGCCACGATCAGCGGCACCGGCCAGCGCGAGACGGGCCTCGAGCGTGGTGAGCCTGACCAGGGACAACACGACCGGCCGCGTGATGTCTTGGCCGTCAACACGGCCGGCATGCTGGTCCGGCGCGACGTCTGGGAGGCGCTGGGCGGGTTCGACTCCCGACTTCCGCTGTTCGGCGATGACCTCGACTTCGGATGGCGCGTCGCCCGGGCCGGCTATCGAACCCGAACGGCTCCCGACTCGGTCATCTTCCACCTCGAAGCATCGGGCCGGGGGCTTCGGACCGCTGGCGCGCTGTCGGGCAGTCCGGTAGCGCAGCGGCGCCGGGCCGCGCTGTTCACCTTGTTGGCCAACGCCAGCCGGCTCGGCTTTTGGTGGCAGTCGTTCCGGCTGCTGCTCGGATCGCTGCTGCGGATCGTGGGCCTGCTGCTCGCGAAGGCACCTCGCGAGGCCCTCGACGAGCTTCGCGGCCTCGGCGCGGTCTACCTGCGGCCGGTCGTGATGCTGCGAGCGCGCCGTCGGCGCCGTCGGCAGGCCACGCGATCGCCGGCCGACGTGAGACATCTGCTGCCCAGTCCTCTGCTGCCCTATCGCCACGGCGTCGACGCGGTGCTCGACATCGGCAACGCGCTGGTTCAGGCCGCCGGCGGCGGCAGCCAGCAACCGAAGCTCAGCGGCAAGCGGGCGGTCGTCGAGACCGGGCCGGTCGCGGCCGAGGTCGAGGAGTTGCCCACGACGGTGAGCATCGTCGGCCGTGTCGCGCGGCAGCCGTGGGTGGTGCTGGTCCTCGGTCTCCTCGCGCTGTCGATTTGGTCCGCACACGGTGCGCTCGGCTCCGGCCAACTGTCCGGCGGCGCCCTGTTGCCGGCGCCGGACGGCGTCGGCGCCTGGTGGAGTCTGATGTGGGACTCGTGGCATCCGGTCAGCGTCGGGTCGGACGCTCAGTCCGGACCGTACGTGTGGGTCATGGCGGTTGCCGGCACGCTCACCTTCGGCCAGCCGTGGTTGCTCGTCGACCTCCTCGTCTTGGCTGTGGTGCCGCTCAGCCTGATCACCGCCCATCGCCTCGCTCGCCAGCTCTTCGTGTCGCACCGAGTCCGGGTGTGGTGGTGTCTCGCGTACGCGATGGTGCCGGTGATGACCGGCGCATTGGCCCAGGGCCGGTTCGGGACCCTCGTCGGCATCATCGTGCTGCCGTGCGTCGCGACCGCCGCGATGGCGTTCATGGCCGGAGTCGGCTCGCCGTGGATGCTCGGACTGCGGCTCGGTCTGTGGCTGAGCCTGTTGGTCGCGTTCGTCCCGGTCGCCTACGCGATGACCGTGATCGGGCTGGTGCTGGCCGTCGCCTTGGGCCCGATCGGTGGCCGCACTCGGATGCGGTCCTTCGCACTGGTCCTCGCCGTTGCGGTCGTGCCGTGGCTCGTGCTGGGGCGCTGGATGTGGGATCGGGCCGTCGATCCGAACCTGGTTTGGTGGGAGGCCGGGCTTGCCGACGCGCGCGTCGACGGCTCGCCGATCTCTCTCGACCCGAGCGCGTTCGATCTGGCCGGTGGCATTCCTGGTGGGCCGGGCGGCGTTTGGGCCGGGCTCGGGGTGGTCGTCGTCGTCCTCGCCGTGCTGGGCCTCGGGCGCACCGACCGGCTGCGTGAGATCGGTCTGGCGTGGACCGTGGCGCTGATCGGCCTGGGCGTCGCGGTCGCGGGTGCCGGCCAGCGGGTCGACGTGGGGACCGGCGCCGAGTCGGTCTCGGTGTGGGTCGGCTTCCCGATGGTCTGTTGGCTCGCCGGCGTCGCGGTCGCCGCCGGCCTCGCCGCGGATGGTGCCGGCGGCTTCCTCGCCGGCCAAAACTTCGGCTGGCGCCAGCCGGTCGCGGTCGGAGCCGCTGTGGTGGCCGGACTCGTCCCGCTGGTCGTCGCCGGCTGGTGGGTGCTGGGCGTCGACAGCCTGCTGGACCGCGACGACCCGGTGCCGGTTCCGGTCTATCTCGCCGCCCGCGCCGACAGCGCCGACCAGTCGGCGACTCTGATCTTGACCGGCTCGTCCGGCGACGGCGTGGGATACCAGATTCTTCGCGACGACGGCATTCGGCTCGGTGACGAAACGGTCTTCCCGCCCCGGTCGGACCTGGCCGAGGTCGACCGGACGGTCGCTGGCCTCTTGAGTCATCCCGACATCGACACGATCGACAATCTGCTCGACCACGGCATCGGTGCGATCTACGTCGAGCCGCCGGTCGATCCGGCCGTGGAGTCGATGCTCGATGGCAGCGTCGGACTCACCCGCGCCGGCACCACCGATCCGGACGCCCGGGCATGGGCGCTCGACGCGCCCTCCGGCGCGGTCCGCGTGGTCGCGCCCAACGGAGACCCCGGTGACGCCGAGGTGCTCGAGGCACCCGCCAGCCTCGAGGGCGACGTCGAGGTGCCAGCCGGCCCGGCCGGTCGCGAGCTGCGATTGGCGGCGTTGCCGTCGGATCAGTGGTCGGCCACCGGACCCGACGGAGCGCTGAAGTCGCGGACCACATCGAGTGGCACCCAGGCGTTCGTCGCACCCGACGACGGCGCCGTGACCCTCTCGTACGACTCGAACACCTGGCTGTGGACGCTGGCGCAATCGGCCCTCGCGTTCGTCGCGATCGTCGGCGCGTTGCCAGGACGGAGGCGTCGGACATGACCGCTCAGCAGCCTGGATCGCGCCGGACCCACCGGCAGCGCACTCGTCGACCCAGTCGCACGCCGTCCCGGTGGCCACGGGCCATGCCGCTGGTCGTTCTCGTGATCCTGGCCGGTCTATTGGGTCTCGCGACGGTTCGCGCTTCCGAGCCGGCCCCGGCTCCGCCGGCGTCGACCGAGCTGCCGTTGAGTCAGACCGACCTGACGTGTCCCTCGGTCGGGGCCGCGAAGCTCCCGGCGTCCAAGGCCGGCATCGGCGTCACCAGTCACGCCGGCGGCAAAACCGGCGGCGACGGCGGGGTCGAGGTCACGCCGCTGCCCGACGGCAAGGCCGACAAGCCGGAACCAGCGCCGGCGGCCGGGGTCTGGTCGGTGGTGCAGCAAGGCGACGACGCAGCGCAGCCCGTCCTAGTGTCGGCGACCGGATCGATGGCCACCGGTGCCGCGGCGTTCGCGGCGACACGTGCAGACGACGAGGCGGGTGGTGGACTCGCCGTCACGTCGTGCCCGCCGCCGGCCCGTGAGGCGTGGTTCTTGGGCGCCGGCAGCACCGTTAGTCACTCCAGCACTCTGTTGCTCAGCAACCCCGGCGTGACAGACGCCATCGTCGACGTCTCACTTCTCACCAGCGAGGGCCTCAAGGAGCCAGTGAGCACGACCGGACTCGCGATCGAGTCGCACGACGTCGAGCGACTCAGCCTGTCCGACTTCGCCGCCGGTGAGGGAGAGGCCGTGATCCAGGTCGCCGCGTCCCAGGGGCAGGTAACCGCGCAGGTGCTCGACTACTGGTCGGCGACGTTGGCCCCAGCGGGAACCGAGTGGATCCCGACGGCGCAACCGCCGGACACCACGCTCACCGTGACGCCGGCGATCGAGGACGCCGGACGCCAGGATCTGATCCTGGGCAATCCGGGTGATCGCACGGCCACCGTCGACATCCAGGTGATCGGTCCCAACGGCACGTTCCCCGTCAAGGACTTCGAGAGCGCCTCGGTCGACGAGGGCGGGGTCGACGTCGTGCCGATACCGAAGTCGGTGGGCGGCGAGACGGTGGCGCTCCAACTCGAGGCCGACCAGCCGATCGTGGCCTCGGTACGGTCCACATCCGGCGACAGCCCGGCCGACATCGCCTACGGCACGAGTGCCCCGGAGATCAGCGACCCGGCGATCGTCCCGGTCGACCTGACGTCGATCGATCCGTCCGGCGTCAGCCTCGCTGTCACCAGTGCCGAACCGGACGCCGAGGCGACGCTGTCGGTCGAGGTGAAAGCCGAGGACGGGTCGTCGCTGGGCGAGCGGACGCTGACCGTGCCGGCCGGCAGGACCGTGTCGTGGCGCACTGGCAACCGTGCGGACCTCGGGACCAACGCGAGCAAGGTCGCCTACCTCGTGGTGACACCGAGATCTGGCACCGTCCGGGCGGCGGCTGTCTACGAGTCCGACGATGCCTGGTCGTCGCTGCCGCTCCAGAGCGCCCCGACGTACGCGGTCGCGCCCGGCGTCTATCCGCTCGACTAGGCCAGGTCGACGCGCGGATCGACTTCGTCGTGGGAGCGGCCGAGCAGCTCGGCGATCTGGTCGACCAGCGCCGCGTAGACGAGATCGCGCTCGCCCGTCAGGTTGGCGTCGCGCAGCAGCCGAGCCCGGATCGGCAACCGGTAGACCACGATGCGGGTCGGCCGGTGAGATCGTCCCGGCACGAGCGTTGCCAGCGGTACGCGCTCGGGCTGCCAGTCGTCGTCGACCCACGGCACCTCTTCGAGACCGAACTCGACATCCGCGAGCTCGACGCGCCAACGCTTCTCCAGCTCGGCAACCACGCCGGCGACGACCGCGTCGAACCGCTCGCGTCGGCTACGGTCGCCGGGGACCCCGTCGGGGGTGTGCGGACCCGGCACGATCCAAGGTCCGCGCCGATCGCGGCCGCGTCGATCCCGGCAGCGTCGACCCCGGTTGGCTCGGCGGCTCGGGGCGTCGTCCGGCATGGACCCGAGGCTACTGCCGCACCCGACACGTCCGCTGGTGGCGACGCCGGCGGGTCGCGACGGGTACCGTCTGCTTGTGAGTGAGGAGCGGGCGTGACGATTCGGCGTCGATGTACGAGAACCGCGTGCCCTCGGTCCGCGGTGGCGACGCTGACGTACGTGTATGCCGACCAGACCGCCGTCCTCGGCCCGCTCGCAACGTACGCCGAACCGCACGCCTACGACCTGTGCGAGGAGCACTCCGAGCGACTCTCGGCGCCGCGCGGGTGGGAGGTCGTGCGGCTGGCCCCGGATCCGGATGCCGGCGGTCCGAGCAGCGACGACCTCGAGGCACTGGCCAATGCGGTCCGCGAGGCGGCCAAGCCGCCACCGACCGACGAGCCGCACGGCCACGCGATCGAGGTCGGTCGGCGCGGCCACCTGCGGGCGCTGCGGTCCCTCGACTGACCGCGACGGCAGCGACCGTCCACCGCTGCGCGGACGACGGCGAGGCACCGCGTTGTGAGAGGCTCGGTCGCTAGAGGTCTGCAGCGGTCACGATCCCCGGGAGGTTGCCGCCGAATGAGCGCGACGTGGCTGGCGACTCCGACGTCGTCGGACGGTGAGCTCGCCGTCGACGGCGGCCTGCCTCGATGCGTCGTGTTCGATCTCGACGGCACCTTGACCGGCTCGAAGGTGCCGATCGAGCGCCCGATGGCCGAGGCCCTGCTGGAGCTGGTGCGGCGGCTCGACGTCGGCATCGTGACGGGTGGCCGCTACAAGCTGATCGAGGCGCAGGTCCTGCCGTACCTCGACGAGCTCGGCTGGTCGGATGACGACCGTCGTCGCCTGCATTTGCTGCCTGCGTGTGGCACGCAGCGTCGCCGGTGGGACGGACGGAGCTGGCATCAGGAGTTTCGGGAGGACCTCGACCCGAGCGACCGGGAGCGGGTTCCCGAGGTGCTGATCGGCGCGGCAAAGGAGCTCGGCCTGTTCGAGAGCCGGCAGTGGGGTGACTACGTCGACGACCGAGGTGGCCAGATCACCTACTCCGTCTTCGGGCAGACTGCTCCGCTCGAGGTGAAGCAGGCCTGGGATCCGGACGGCACCAAGAAGGAACGCATCCGACTTCTGGTCGCAGAGCGGCTGCCGCATCTGTCCGTCGCCAGCGGGGCATCGTCGTCGATCGACGTGACCCGGCCGGGACGGGACAAGGCGTTCGGGGTCGAGCGGTTGGCGGCGGCGCTCGGAGTACGGCTCGGGCAACTCGTGTTCGTCGGCGACCGGCTGCAGGACGGAGGCAATGACGCCTCGCTCCATCGGCTCCCGGTGGCACTGGTGTCGGTCCAACGACCGTCCGACACGCTGACGTGGGCCCGAGAGCTCGTCGACCGACTCGATGGGTCGCGGATCGAGGATGCGCGACGACCTCGTGATTCAATGTCCGGGCATCGAGCACCAGCCGTTAGCCCGCCGGAACGCGATCAGGAGTCACCGATGAACCTCGACGCGACGCTGTTGGAGATCCTCGTCTGCCCCGACTGCCGGTCCAAGCTCTCGGTCGACGACTCGGCGTCGGAGCTGGTGTGCAATGGATGCGGCCTCGCCTATCCCGTTCGCGACGACATTCCGGTGATGCTGGTCGAGGAGGCGCGACGACCCGACGCCGACAGCGCCGAGTCGCCCGCCGACGAGGACGCCTGAGGCGGCGGCACAGGAGACGGCATCCCGTGTTCGACGACGCACTGCTGGACGACGCCTCGGCGCTGGCCGCCGCTGATCCGAGCCTGCGCCCGTTGGCCGAGGCCGGGGCCCGTGTGCGACGAGAGGTCGCCGCGGGCCTGGAGGCTCTCAGCGGGTTCGAGAGCGAGGTCCGACCGCGTGCCGTCGTCGCCGCCGGCAACGACTCACGCCTCCTCCGGGCGGTTCTCGAACCCTGGTGCCCGGTGCCTTTCGTGGCCTGGCCCGGCCCCGGGCTGCCCGGCTGGGTCGGCGCCCTCGACGCCGTCGTCGTCATGGCGCAGACCAGCGGAGACTCGTCGGCCTCGTCGGCGGTCTCCGAGGCCACTCGACGCGGCGCGGTCCTCATCGTCACCTGCGATCCGCACTCCGACGTCGCCGAGATGGCCGCCGGCAGGTACACGACGCTGCTGCCCGTGACGACGGGCGACCCGCTGGCAGCCGCGCTTGTCGCGCTCCAGGCCCTGCACCTGCTCGGCCTCGGGCCTGACGTCGACGCCGAGGCTGTCGCGACCGCGCTCGATCGGGTGGCGGAGGAGTGCTCGCCGTTTCACGACATCGTGCAAAACCCGGCCAAGGAGCTGGCGCTGACGCTGGCCGACGTCAATCCGCTGCTGTGGGGAGGCTCGGTGCTGGGCGCCCGAGCGGCCCGACGGGTGGCCGAGGCGATCCGCCGGGTGTCGGGCCGATCGTCGCTCGCCGCCGACGCCGACCACCTGCTGCCGGTGCTCGCCGCTGCGAAGCGACCCGACGTGTTCGCCGATCCCTACGAGTCGCGCGCCTCGACGCTGCCGCCGGCGCTGGTGATCCTCGACGACGGCACCCAGGATTCTGTCGTACGGGTGCAGCGCGGCCGCCTGATGACCGGCGCCGAGGCGCACGGCGTACGCGTGAAGACGCTGACCTGCGATCACGGTCCGGAGATCGCCCGCTATGCGTCGCTGCTGTCGCAGGGCAGCTACGCGGCCGCCTATCTCGGAGTCGGTCTCGGATCCGATCCGGCAGCGTTGTAGGCCCGATGTACCCGATGCGCAACCCCATCCGTCGCTACGACTGGGGATCGACGGAGGTCATCCCGGAGCTGCTCGGCGTGACGCCGGACGGCCAGCCGCAGGCCGAGCTGTGGATGGGCGCCTACGAGACCGAGTCGTCGCTGGTGCGGATCGACCGGCGTTGGCACGACCTCGCGGCGGTGTTGCGGGCCCGTGGCGAGCCGCGGCTGCCGTTTCTCGCGAAGGTGACCGCGATCGGCGCTCCGCTGTCGCTGCAGATCCATCCGGTCGCCGGGCCGCACGCGAAGACCGAGATGCTGTACGCGTGGCAGCCGTGCCGTGTGCTGTGCGGCTTCCGCGACGCCGCGACGGTGCGGACGCTGCTCGCCGATCTCCGTGATGCCGCCGCCGGTCGAGAGGTCGCCGGGATCGTCGACAGTCTGCTCGAGCGCACCGACTACCAGGACGCGCTGCGCGACTGCTTCGGCCGGCTGCTGGCGATCGATGGAGACCGGGTCGCGGCGGTCCGAGACGACCTGCGGCGGCTGCCGCGATGGCACCCGGTCGCGGCGGCCGTCGACGAGCTTGCGGCTCATCATCCGACCGATCCGGCGGTCCTCGCGCCGATGCTGTTGGCCGACGTCACCCTGGCGCCGGGGGAGGCGATCGTGTGCCGACCCGGTCAGCCGCACACGTACCTGTCCGGCGTTGGCATCGAGGTACAGTCCAACTCCGACTCGGTCGTACGGGCCGGCCTGACGTCGAAGTCGGTCGACCGTGACGCGTTCGTCGCCGGACTCGTCACGCGGGCCGGCGCCGCCCGGGTGACGCCCAGCGCCTGTGGGCCCGAACGGGTCTACGCGCCCGAGGGTGTCGACGTCGCGCTAGGCGTGGTGGGCGACGTCGCCGACCGATCGACGCGGCTCGCCGACGGGGTAGCGGGCCCGCAGATCCTGTTTTGCGTCGAGGGCGGCTACGCCGTCAGCCGGGGATCGGTCGCGCTCGAGCTGCGCCATGGCGAGTCGGCCTTCGTCCCCGCGTCGACCGCCGACGTCGTCGTCCGCGGCAAAGGCAGCCTCGCCCGCGTCAGCACCGGTCGTCGCGGGTAGTCGTCCGCGTCGAATTCGTATCGTCTGGCACTCTGAAGCCCTCGTACGTCGAGCAGAATCGGGAATCGATGTCCGCAAACGCAGGCACCAAGGCCGTCGTCGCCGCACTGGCCGCCAACCTCGGGATCGCGGTGACCAAGTTCGCCGCATGGGCGATCACCGGGGCATCGTCGATGCTCGCCGAGGCGATCCACTCGGTCGCCGACTCCGGCAACCAGCTCCTGCTCCTGATCGGCGCTCGGCGGTCGCATCGAGATGCGACACCGGAGCATCCCTTCGGGTTCGGCCGCGAGCGCTACATCTACAGCTTCATCGTCGCGATCGTGTTGTTCAGCGTCGGCGGTCTGTTCGCGTTGTACGAGGCCGTCCACAAGTACGAGGAGGTCCACGGCGGCCACCCGAACGAGCTGCTCGAAAGCGACTGGTGGTGGATCCCGCTCGTGGTGTTGGGTGCCGCCATCGTGATGGAAGGCTTCTCATTTCGGACCGCGATCGTGGAGTCGAACAAGGTCCGGGGCGGCCGGTCGTGGGTGCAGTTCATCCGGTCGGCCAAGGCGCCGGAGCTGCCGGTGGTGCTGCTGGAGGACCTCGCGGCCCTGCTCGGCCTGGTCTTCGCGCTCACCGGCATCAGCATGACGTTGTTGACCGACAACGGCTACTGGGACGCCGCCGGCACCGCCGCGATCGGGCTGCTGCTGGTGTGCGTGGCGGTGATCCTCGCGATCGAGACCAAAAGCCTGTTGCTCGGGGAGTCGGCCGGCCCCCGCGCGGTCGGGGCGATTCGGACGGCCATCGAGCAGACGACCGGCATCGATCGGATCATCCACCTCAAGACGCTGCACCTCGGCCCGGACGAGCTGCTCGTCGCCGCCAAGGTCGCCGTCGAGCACGACGACACGGCGGCCTCGGTCGCGGCCGCCATCGATTCCGCCGAGGCCGCCATCCGCGACGCCGAGCCGTTGGCCTCGGTGATCTATCTGGAGCCGGACATCTATCGCGAACCGGCCGCAGCGTCGACTCCGCCGGAGCAGGTATCCTGATCGAGTCCTCCCGTGTGGGGCCAGAAGGCCCGTGGCGAGCTTTGATCGCACGAGGGCCACGCACGAGTTGATCCGTCACTTGTGCTCCGACGATCCACCGGCTGACGGCGGATCCTTGGTCGACAACGGCGCGGATCGTCGGAGCACAAGTGACGGATCAACGACGTAGGGCCACACACGGAAGGGAACACCATGGATTTCAAGGTCGCTGACCTGGGCCTGGCTGATTTCGGTCGGACCGAGATCTCACTCGCCGAGCACGAGATGCCCGGCCTGATGGCGATGCGGGAGCGCTACGGCGACGACAAGCCGCTCGCCGGCGCCCGAATCGCCGGATCGCTGCACATGACGGTGCAGACCGCCGTCCTGATCGAGACACTGGTCGCGCTTGGCGCCGAGGTGCGGTGGGCGAGTTGCAACATCTTCTCCACCCAGGACCACGCGGCCGCCGCGGTCGTCGTCGGTCCGAACGGCACGCCGGAGCAGCCGGCCGGCGTCCCGGTCTTCGCGTGGAAGGGCGAGACGCTGGAGGAGTACTGGTGGTGCACCCAGCAGATCCTCCAGTGGCCCGGCGACACGCAGCCGAACATGATCCTCGACGACGGTGGCGACGCCACGCTGCTGCTGCACCTCGGGG
>Ga0190270_10000053_pt1 | contig 55027 bp, 49 predicted proteins | sample Popmic320T_FD_133748 | JGI IMG/M metagenome (GOLD analysis project Ga0190270, IMG submission 133748) | Populus adjacent soil microbial communities from riparian zone of Weber River, Utah, USA - 320 T | ecosystem: Environmental > Terrestrial > Soil > Riparian zone | place: USA: Utah | collected...
ACTGCGCCCCTTTCGCTGGCCGGCGACGGCGCGCACAGCGGTACCTTCACCGCCACGGCGCCGGGCAGCATCGCCTTCCCGTCCGGCACGCACACCATGAGCGGCGGCACCTCGATGACCGGCACGGGCACGTTCGCGTTCGACGGCGCGGCCGTCACGATCGGCGGCCCCTTCACCATCGGGACCCTGTCGGTGACTGCCGGCACAGCAACGCTCGACGCCAATGGATCGATCGCCTCGCTCAACATGACCGGCGGTACGCTGGACGGCAGCGGCACGCTGACGTTGACCAACGGCGGCACCTGGTCGAGCGGGACCATGGCTGGCAGCGGCACGACTGCCGTTCCCGCGAACGCGACGCTGGGCCTTTCGGGCGCGGTCACGCTCAACGGCCGCACGCTGCAGAACGCCGGCACGGCGAGCGTGAGCGGAGACATCACCGGCTCCGGCACGATCGCCAACAACGGCACCCTCAACGCCGTCGGGAACAGCACTATCGGCGCGGCGCTGGACAACAGCGGCCAGATCGCCGCCGGCGCGCTCCTTTCGCTCGGCGGAAACGGTACGCATACCGGCACCTTCACCGCCACCGCACCCGGCATGATCGACTTCAGCGGCGGAACGCAGACGATCTCCGGCACGCTCGCGGGAACGGAAAAAGTCCGCTTCAGCGGTGCTGCGGCGACCGTCAGCGGCACCTGGAGCGGAATGCCGATCGAGGTGGCCGGCGGCAGCGTCGCCTTCAACTCGAACGGCACGATCCCGGCGCTGACGTTGAGCGGCGGTACGCTCGCGGGCAGCGGCGACGTCACCGTCAGCGGGCCGTCCACCTGGAGCGGCGGCACGATCGCCGGCAGCGGTGCTCTCACGTTCGACACCGGCGCCACGGTCACGATGCCCGGCACCAACGCCGTCACCCTCTCCCGTCCGCTGCTGAACAAAGGAACGATCGACTTCACCGCGGTGTCGAACGGCATGCTCATCGCCGGCGTTGCGGTCACGAACGACGGCACGTTCGACATCCAGTCCTCACAGGGGATCGCCGCCACCGCCGGCACGCCGCCCTTCGTCAATCGCGGAACGCTGAAGAAGAGCAGCGGCCCGGGCGTGATGCAGTTCGCCCCGCCGCTCTCGAACAGCGGCATGGTGCAGGTCGAGAGCGGCACGCTGCATGTCAGCGGGAACTATGCGCAGAGCGACGGCACGACCACCATCCTTGCCGGCGCGACGTTGCAGACGGAGATGCTCTCGCTCGACGGCGGCTCCCTCACCGGCAACGGCAGCGTCGCGGGGACGGTCGCGAACCACGCGACCGTCTCGCCCGGCGCCTCACCGGGCACGCTGACCATCGACGGCGATTACGTGCAGTCGCCCGACGGCGCGCTCGCAATCGAGCTCGCCGGCACCGCGCCGGGCACCCAGTACGACCGCCTGCTCGTCAGCGGCAGTGTCACCCTCGACGGCACGCTCGACGTCACGGCCCTCGCCCCCACGCCGGGCAACGCGTTCCAGATCATCACGTTCGGCTCCCGGCTCGACAACTCGACGTTCGCGGTCATGAACGGTCTGAACGTCTCCGGAACCGCCCTCGTCCCGACGTTCAGTGCGACCGGTCTGCAGTTGATCGCGAGCCAGCTCCCGGTGGCCGATGTCGCGATCGGCGTGACCGGTCCCGTCTCCACGATCGCAGGAACGAAAGTGATCTACACCGTCACGGTTTCGAACGGCGGACCGGATACGGCCACCGGCGTCGCCGTGACCGCCACCCCGTCGCCGGGACTGACGTTCAGCGGCAACAGCGGCGCGTGCGTGGGGAGCTTCCCCTGCACCCTCGGCATGCTCGGCGCGGGACAGTCCGCGACGATCCATACCGCATGGGACATCGCGCCCTCTGCGACCGGTACCGTGCAGTTGACCGTCAACGCCAGCTCGGAGGCCGACGCCAATCCGTCGAACGACAGCGCCTCCGCGAGCACGATCATCGGCTCCTGCCCGATCATCACCATCGTCGCGCCCAGCGAGATGATCTCCGGCGAGACCGCCACGGCCACCGCCACGCCCTTCGACGGAGCGACGTACAGCTGGACCATCGACAGCGGCACAATCGACAGCGGCGACGGTACGCCTGTCATCGCCTTCACCGCCGGCGAGTCCGGCACGGCCCGGCTGGACGTGAACGTCACCGGCGGCGGCTGCACGCTCGGCGCGACCTTCGACGTCACGGTCAAGCCTCCTCCTCTGACGTGCGTCGGGACAGCGGCGCCCGCGGCGCCGGCGGACGACACCATCACCGCGGACGCCGTGGTCACCTTCGCCTGGAACGAGGTCGATGGCGCCAGCGGCTATCGTGTCTGGCTGCAGCAGGACGGTGCGCCGGCCCGGTACCTCGGCACGACGCTCGGTACCTCGCGCACCAGGATCATCCCGCCCGGCACGTACCGGTGGTACGTCGAGACGTTGTTCGACGGCTGCGCGTCGCACGAGTCGGAGCGGCGGATCCTGACCATCCTTCCCGGACAGGACTGCGCCAACCGCGAAGCGCCGCAATTGAGCGCGCCGGCGAACGGGGGCGCCGTCGCGAGCGCAGCCGTCGCGTTCAGTTGGAATGCCGTGGCCCAGGCCCTCGAATACGAGCTGTGGCTCGCGCCGCTGGGCGGCGTGCCGACCCTGATTCGCACCACCTCCGACACGTCGTACACCGCGGTCGTGCCGCCGGGGCGCCTGGAGTGGTACGTGCGCGGGGTCTTCGGCGGCTGCGCCTCGACCGAGTCTGCCCATCAGGTCTTCACCTGCACGCGGCCGCCCGAGTGCACCAGTCAGCGGCCGCTGCTCATCGCGCCGCTCGAGGGAGAGCGGCTCACGTCGCCGGCGTCGTTCGAATGGACCAGCGTGTCCGGTGCGACGTCGTACGAGCTCTACGTCGATGGCGTGCTGGCAGCGACCACGACTTCCCCGCATGCCTCCGGCCTTTCCGTGCCGCTGGGCGAGCGGCGCTGGCAGGTACGCGCGCGCCTCGGCGAAGGTTGCGGCGCGGTCGACTCGGCGGGGAGCCGCCTGGTCGTCATTCCGTCGCCCGCGAGCTGCGCACCGCTCGATGCCCCGGTCATCAGCGCGCCGGCGCAGATCTCCTCCGGCACTGCCGGCCGGATCCAGTGGACCTTCGTGGCCGGTGCCACTGCCTACGTGGTCGAGGTCTCCGGCGATCCGCGGTTCGCGCGCGGATCGACGAGCTCCTCCACCGTCACCGCGCGGCAACTGCCGTTCACCTTCACCAACCAGGGCAGCACGCCCATGGCGCGCTACGTGCGCGTGCACGCCGTCGACACGAAGTGCGTGCAGCCGGGCACAGGGGCGTTCTCGCCGGTGGCGGTGCTGTCCGTCCTCCCCTCTACCGGAAGCGAGGGCGTGGCGCTGCTGAGCGATCCCACGGACGTCCCGTACACGCTGAGCATCGCCGCGGACCGCGCCGGGCAGAGCTTCACCGCCACGCCCACCGTTCCCTGGCTCTCAGTCACGCCGGCGAGCGGCATCGTGCCGCCGGGAGGACAGACACTGCACGCGGTTGCGCACACCGCCGGCCTGCCCCCCGGCACGAGCACCGGCAGCGTCGAGATTGCCACCACCACCACGTCCTCCGGCGCGGTGACGGCGCTCGCGACCTCTCGCCCCGTCAAGCTGCCGGTCTCGCTCCACAACATCCCCGGCGTCGTCACGGCTCCGAAGAACACGCCGCCGCCCGACGCGCTGACCATCCCCGCTGTAGCGAGCGTGAAGAATGTCATCGTTCGCTATGACTCGGACATCTCGGTCACCAACACGTCGGCCCAGGTGATGGAGTACGAGATCGACTTCGTTCCGACCGGACCGGCGGGCATGAGCGAAGGGCAGAAGACGAAAGTCTCGATCGAGTCGGGCGCCACCATGGCCATGAACGACATCGTGGCCACCTGGTTCGGCGGCCGCAGCTCGACCGGCACGCTGGAGATCCGGCCCCTGACCGAGACCGACACGTCGATGTCCAGCGCCCCCGTCGGCGGCCTGGCGAACAGGACCACCTTCGCCTCGTCGCGCACCTTCAGCACGACGGCCGCCGGAGGCACGTACGGGCAGTACATCCCGGCCGTGCCCTACGCCAACTTCGTCTCCATCGGGCAGACCCTCTCCCTGCAGCACATCGCGCAGTCGGACGAGTACCGCACGAACCTCGGCCTGGTCGAGGGCTCCGGCGAAAAAGTCTCGCTGGAGGTGCGTATCTTCGATGCAGCCGGCACGAAGCGCGCGTCCTTCAATGTCGATCTGAATGGCGGAGAGCGCGCACAGCTGGACGCCCTGCTCGCGGGGCGTGGCGTCCCCCTCGACGACGGCCGCATCGAGGTGGAGGTGACGTCCGGCGCCGGCAAAGTGACCGCGTACGCATCCGTCGTCGACAACTCCACCAACGACCCGCAGCTCGTGCCGCCGGTGACCCTCGACCACGCGGGACACAGCAAATGGGTCGTGCCCGGCGTGGCCGATCTCGTCAGCGGCTCCGGCACCTGGCAGACCGACGTGCGCATCTTCAACGCCGGCACGGAGCCCGTCGCGCTGACCCTCGCGTACTACTCCATGAGCGGCGGCCCGGCCGTGACGCGGACCATCGAGCTGGCGGCGGGGGAAGTGCGGCAACTCGACCGCGTGCTCTCGTTCTTCGCCGTCTCGGGGGACGCCGGCGCGCTGCACGTCTCGAGCGCCGCTCCCGCGCAGGTGGTCGTCACCGCACGCACGTACAACCAGACCGAGGGCGGGGTTTACGGACAATTCATCGTCGCCGTCACGCCGGACGAGGCGGTGTCGGTCGGATCGCGCCCGCTGCAGATCCTGCAGATGGAAGAGTCGGAGCACTACCGCTCCAACATAGGCTTCGCCGAGGTGAGCGGGAACCCGGTGACGCTGGAGGTGGTGATCTTCCGCCCCAACTCCGAGGACCCCTTCGTCCTGGAAGTGAAGCTCGAGCCGAACCAGTTCCTGCAGCTGAACTCCCTCCTCGCCTCGGCCGACGTGCGCGAGATGTACAACGCCCGCATCAGCGTCCGCGCCGTCAGCGGCGAAGGACGAGCCCTGGCGTACGGTTCGCTGATCGACCAGAAAACCGGCGACCCGACCTTCATCCCGGGACAGTGAGGGGGCTACGCCCGTAACCCCTCACCCCGCTGGGCGCCTGGTCTTCGAACATCCTCCGCTCTTCATCGGACGTCGTTCGACACTGCCGCGCGCAGGCGCCCATCTCCCTCTCCCCTGAAAGGGGCGAGGGGACTCGAGGGAGTTATCGGCGCAGGATGAGCCTTGGTCACCGGTCCTCACGGCAGGTTCGGCGCGTACACGCTGACGTTCACCGAGCCGCTTTCCGTGTGCACCACGGCATTGCGCATCTCCGGTGGGTACGGCGAGATCAGCCCGAAGAAGTAGCTGCTCTCGCCGGTGCCGGGGGAGCTGCCGCCGTACACATTGTCTACGGGATTGAAGAAGGTGATGCCGTAGATGATGCCCGCGTTGGACAGACCCACCGTGCCGAGGCCGCCGGAGGTGACCACGAACACTTCGTCCGTCGCCACCGTGTCGAAGTTGTAGTCGTACGACAGCACCGTTCCCCAGTTCGGGATCGACAGGAGACTCACGTACGGGAGCGAAAGGGCTCCCACCGCGTTGGTCATGTCGATGCGGTACCGGTACACCCACTTCCCCGCCGCCGGCGAGCCGGCCTGCCCCTGGTAATAGCGCGACACGATCTTTCCGCCGTTGGCCATGGTGGAGATCAGGTCCGTCCCCGACATCGTGCACGACGGGTTGTAGACGCAGTGGATCGACGGTGCCGAGGTGTTGACGACGGTGTAGGCCATCGCGGGAAGCGACAGCGCGAGCGAGAGAACGACCAGGGAAGAGGTGCGAAGGGACCGACGCATACTTTCCTCCTAGCTTCGCCAGATAGTGCGATACGGAAGGAAATCGTTTCAAACAAATCGCAATTCCCTCTATCCTCCAGCAACCGGCGGCGAGCGTGAATCGCGCACAGCCCCATGGCACAATGCGCCCCCATGCGCCGTTTCCTTTTTCTGCTCCTCTCTCTGCTCGTCGTGTCTCCGTTTGCTCATGCCGCGCGCCGCCGCGCGGTGGGGGTGTCGGGGACGATCACCGTGGGCGGGTTGTTCTCGCTGACGGGGGATGGGGCGACGCTGGGGAGGGCCAGTGAGGCGGCGCTGGAACTGGCGGTTCGGGACATCAACGTGGAGCTGGCGGAGCTCGATGTGCGGTACCGGGTGCGGGCGGTGGTGGCGGATACGCAGCTCACGCCGGCGGGGGCGGTGGCGGGGATCGAGGCGTTGCATGAGGCGGGGGCGACGATCGTGATCGGGCCGCAGTCGAGCGCGGAGGCGGCGGCGATCCTGGAGTATGCGAACGCGCACGGGATCATCCTGATCAGCCACGCCAGCACGGCGTTTTCGCTGGCCATCGCGGGGGACAACCTGTTCCGGCTGGCGCCGAACGACCGCGTCGAAGGTACGGCGGTTGCGGCGCTGATGCGCGGGGACGGAATCGAGGTGATGGTGCCGGTCTGGCGTGAGGATGCGGGGCAGACGGGGCTCAAGGACGGGCTGGTGCAGTTCTTCACGGCGACGGGCGGAGTGTCGGCGGCAGGCGTTTCATACGCGCCGGCCACGACGGATTTCAGCGCCACCGTGGCCGCCCTCGGCGCGGCCGTTCGGGCGGCGAAGAACGCGCATCCGGGGAAGAAGGTCGGCGTCTACATCGCCGCATTCGAAGAGGGGGAGGCCATCCTCGACGGCGCGCGGCTCGATCCCGACCTCCTGCTGCAGTGGTACAGCGGCGACGGGCTGACGCAGAGCCAGGTGCTCCTCGCGAATCCGTCGGTGGCCGCATTTGCGGCGGCGACGAAGCTCACCGCGCCGGCGGTGACGCTCAGCGAGCAGACCCGCAACCGGTGGGAGCCGGTCAGCGAGGAGATCGAGGCGCGGGTGGGGTTCCTGCCCGATGCGTACTCGCTCTCCGTGTATGACGCGGCGTGGGTGGGTGTGCTCTCCAGTCTCGAAGTGGGGAATCGCCCCGCCTACCGGCGCGCGTCATTCGTGCGCAACGTGGAGCGTTACTGGGGCCTGACCGGCCCGCTCTCGCTCGACGCCGCAGGTGACCGGCGAATCGCGGACTTCGATTTCTGGACGGTCGCGGAGACGGGTACGGTCGTCGATTGGGTGCGCACCGCGTCGTATGTCAGCGGGCGACTGGTGCGGTAACGCGCCGACTTCCCGGGAGGGCCGTGCAAGTCAGCCGAAGTAACGGTGCGTACGCGTCGAGCCTTACCAGTGGTAGCATCAGGTAAGGAGACGAACGATGCCCACCTCCACGATCACCAGCAAGGGACAAACGACCGTGCCGAAGGAAGTACGCGACGCGCTCGACATCGGCCCCGGCGACAAGATCACATGGGAAGTCAACGGCGGCCGCGTCTCGGTCAGCACCGAACGCCCGGCGTTCTGGCGATGGGAAGGCTTCATCAAGCACGGGCCTACCGACGTCGTGAAAGCCGTTCACGAAGCCCGTAAGCGCAGAGGACGCATCTGACGTGCAGCGCGTCGTCGTCGATGCCAACGTCTTCCTCTCCACGCTCGTCCACCGCAACGACGAGCAACGCGCCGCGGCGAAAGCGCTCCTCCTGAAGGCCGAAGACGGCGGGCTGGAAGTGATCCTCCCGCAGTTCGTCGTCTTCGAGATCGTCTACGTCCTCCAGAGCACCTATCGCATCCCCGCGTCCGAGCTCGCCCCGATGCTCCGCGACCTCATCGCCCTCCCCGGCGTCCTCGTCATCGACGAATGCCCATGGAAGCGCGTCCTCGACTACTGGCCGTCGCCCCTCCCGTCTCTTGCCGACGCGGCAATTGCCGCGGTCGCCGCGAGCAACCGATATGACGCCATCGCCACCTTCGACCAGAAGCTCTCGAAGCGCGCGAAAGACCTCGGCGTCCCCTCGTACTGGTAACCACCAACAACACAATGTTCCACACGTTCCACGAGGCTCTTCAAATGAAATCCACGTTGCGATCGCATCGATCCCGGCCGTTTAGCCAGTACGGACCGAAGAATCGCCGCTGGATCGTGGTCTTTCCTCAGCCTCTCAACTCCGGCGGCGAACGGGAATGACCGCGGGCGGCTGCCTACCGCCGGAACATCTCGTGCCTCCCTTCCATCTGCGTGTAGCCGCGGTGTTTCACCTTCACCCATAGCGTCTCGAGCGCGTAGGGGTCGGCGCGTCTCTTGGCGATGATGCCTTCGAGGTCGGCGCAGACGGCGGCTTCGAAGAGGGTGGGGTCCTTCGTCGGCTCCACGTAGCCGATGGGGCTTTTTCTCGTGACGCGGCGGAGGAGGGTCTTGCGGCGGGAGAGGGGGAGTGGGCGAAGGTCTTCGCCGTTGAGCCAGAGGAGGTCGAAGGCGGCGTATTGCGGTGTGCCGCGGCGGTAGAAGAGGGCCCGGAAGTCGGGGCCTGTTTCCGCGGCCACGACGATCTCGCCGTCGAGGATCGCGTCCGTCACGCGGAGGGCGCGGGCCAGCTCGGCGGCGAGGTCCTTGAAGCGCGGCATCGCGTGGCCGTTCTTGGACATGAAGCTTCCGCGGCCGTTCTCGATGAAGAGCACGCCGCGGAAGCCGTCGAGCTTCGGTTCGTAGAGCCACTCACGTCCGACTGGCGCGACCTTCGAGAGGATCGGGCGGATCGGCGCGATCTTCGGCAGCGCTACTTCTTTTTTGAGCTGGTCTTCTTCGACGACGACTTTTTTGCAGTCGACTTGCTGGCCGCCTGCTTTGTGGTGGCCTTCTTCGTCGTCGACTTCTTGCTGGAAGTGGCCGTCTTCGAAGACGAGGCCTTCTTCGCAGGCGACCGCCTCACGTCGCCCTTGTCGCCCTGGCCGGGCTTCACGACCGTCTTCGACTTGGAGCGGCGATCGGCGGCCAGGGAGCGGCCGACGTCGACGACGTCCTTGAACTTTCCGCCCTTGTCGCGGCGGACGAAACGCTTGTCTCCCGGAGTCGGCTCGATCAGTTCCCGCTTGCGCGCTGCTTTCTTCGTGGCCATGAATCTCTCCTTCGAACTCAGCCATTGCGAGACGGATGCCGGACCCGTCAGCGATGCAGCGTTTGGAGTGCGGTGACCGCAGTCACCGCTTTTCCTTCGGCAGCCGCAGCTGCCGCCTTGTGCGGTCGACGTTGCAGGCACACAGTCAAAGCGGTGACTGCGGTCACCGCACTCCAAACTGGCAACATCACCACCGTCAGCGGCCTACTCTCCCACTAATGATGGCGATCCCGCTGAGGCTCAGTGCGAAGAGGATGAGCATCCACGTCGACAGCGTGGGGATGCCTTGCGCGACGGCGGGGACGATGGAGATGGTGGACGTGCCGGTGTTGTTCGCCGGTGCCGGATCGATCTGATCCGAGCTGACGGTAGCGGTGTTCTCGACCGGGCCGGGCATGGTGGGCAGCGTGACCACGAGCGTGATGGTGGCCGTGGCGCCGGCGTCGAGGAAGCCGAGGCTGCAGGTGACGGTGGTCGTGCCGCTGCAGGTGCCCTGGGTCGGGGTGGCCGAGGTGAGCGTGGCACCGGCGGGAAGCACGTCGGTGACGGTGACGCCGGTCGCGATCTCCGGGCCGTTGTTGGTGACGACGAGCGTGTAGGTGGCACTGGCGCCGGCCGGATAGGTGCCGGCGTCGGCGGTCTTGGTGATGCTCACGTCCGTGGTCGCGGCGCCGACCGCGGTGGACGTGCTCCCGCTGCTGTTGGCGGGGGAGGGATCGAGCGTGGAGGAGGAAACGGAGGCGGTGTTCTCGAGCGTGCCGGTGGCGTCGGGGGCGATGTGCACGACGAACGAGAACGTGGCCGACGAGGTCGCGGTGAGCGTGGCGATCGAGCAGGTGATCGTGCCGGTCGCGCCGATCGCGGGCGTCGTGCAGGTGAAGCCGGAGCCGGAGGTCTGCTCCGCGGAGACGAACGTCGTCTGCGCCGGCAGCTCGTCGGTCAGCGTCACGTTCATCGCGTCGGACGGCCCGGCGTTCGTGACGGTGACGGTGTAGGTGAGGTCCGAGCCCGCGGTGGCCGCGGCGGCAGCGGTCTTGGTGACGACGAGATCGGCATTCGCGCCGATCTCGGTCGAGGCGGTGGAGTTGTTGTTGGCCGGCACCGGATCCGGCGTTGTCGTCGCGACGGAGGCGATGTTGTCGATCGCCGTGCCGGTCGCGTTCGAGGCGATGCCGGCGACGAGCTCGAACGTCGCCGCGGCGCCGGCGGTGAGCGTGGCGATCGTGCAGGTAGTGGCCGCGCAGGCGAACGCCGGCCCCGAGGTCTGGGTCAGGGAGACGAACGTCGTCGTCGGCGGCAGCGAGTCCGTGAGCGTCACGTTCGTGGCGTCGGACGGGCCGTCGTTCGCGACCGTGATGGTGTAGGTGATGTCGGTGCCCGCGCTTGCCGCGGCGGGGGCGCTCTTCGTCACCAGCACGTCCGCGCTCGACGTCAACGGCGTCGAGGCGCTCGAAGTGTTGTTGCCGGCGGTGGGGTCGGTCTCGGCCGTGACGGTGACGGTGTTCTCGAGCGTGCCGGTGGCGCCGGAGTCGATGTGCACGACGAGCTGGAAGCTCGCCATCGCGCCGGCGGCCAGGGCGTTACCGGTGCAGGTGGTGGTCACGCAGTTGAACGGGGGACCGGTGGTCTGCGTGATGGAGACGAACGTCGTTCCGGCCGGCAGCGAATCGGCGACCGTGACGTTCATTGCGTCCGAGGGGCCGTTGTTGGTCACTTCGAGCAGGTAGGTGATGTCCGTGCCCGCGGTGGCGGTGACCGGTCCGAACTTGGCAGCGGAGAGGTCGGAGTCGAGTTCCAGCGGCGTCGTTTCGGTGTCGCTGTCGTTACCGGGGAAGGGGTCGGTTGCGTCGCTGGAGACCGTGGCGGTGTTCTCGAGCGTGACCATCGCGCTGGGGGCAATGTTCAGCATCAGCGTGAACGTGGCCGACGCGCCGTTGGCAAGCGAGGGGACGGTGCAGGTGACGGTGCCGTTCGCCCCCGGCGCGGGAGTGGTGCAGGCGAACGTGGGGCCGGTGTGCTGGGTCAGCGAGGCGAAGGTCGTGTTCGGCGGGAGCACGTCGGTGAGCGTGACGTTCGGAGCGTCGGACGGACCGCTGTTCGTCACCTCGAGGTCGTAGTCCACGGTCTCGCCGGCGGTGGCGGGGCCGATGTGCTCCTTCGTCACGCCGAGGTTGGCGCTGAAGACGACGGTGCTGGAATCGGTGGCCGTGTCGTTCCCGGATGCCGGATCGGTGGTCTCCGTTTCGACGGTGGCCGTGTTCTCGATCGTGCCGGTGGCGCTGGAGGGGACGTGGGCGACGAGCTGGAACGTCGTGCTTGCGCCGGCGGCGAGGGTGGCGATGCTGCAGGTGACGGTACCGTTGGCGCCGGTCGCGGGAGTCGTGCACGAGAACAGCGGACCGGTCTGGTTCAGCAACACGAAGGTCGTTCCGGCCGGGAGCGCGTCGCTGAACGACACGCTGGATGCATCCGAGGGGCCGTCGTTGGCGACCACGATCGTGTAGGTGATGTCCGCGCCGGCAGCGATGGTGGCCGGCGCGTCCTTCGAGATCGTGACGTCGGCGCTGGCGGTGATGGTGGCGGAAGCGGTGGAGGTATTGTCGGCCGGATCCGTATCGCCGGTCGTGCTCTCGACGGCAGCGGTGTTGTCGAGCGTGCCGGTGGCGTCGGATGCCACGCGGGCCACGAGCTGGAAGGTGGTCGACGCGCCCGATGTGAACGTGGGACGGGTGCAGGTGATGGTGCCGTTCGCACCCGGTGCGGGCGTCGTGCAGGTGAACGACGGGCCGCTGGTGCGCGTCAGCGACACGAACGTCGTCTGCGCCGGTAACATGTCCGTCAGCGAAACGTCCGACGCGGTGGAGATGCCGCCGTTGGCGACGGTGATGGTGTAGGTGACGTTCTCCCCCGCCACGATCGTCGGCGGCCCGCTCTTCACCACCGAGAGGTCGGCGTTCGGCGTGACCGTGGTCGTGACCGTGTCGCTGTCGTTCGTGGGGTCGGTGTCGAAGCTCTCGCTCGTCACCGTGGCGGTGTTGGAGAGCGAGGTGGTGTCGCCGGTATTCACGACCAGCGTCAGCTGCGTCATGTCCTGCGGCGCGAGCGCTCCCAGGAAGCAGGTCACGACGCCGTTCGTCTCGCCGCACGACATGACCGGTCCGCTGTCCTGCGTCAGCGACACGAAGCTCGCGCCGGCCGGGATGACGTCGGTGAGCTGGATGGTGGTCGCGACATCCGGCCCGCTGTTCATCAGGGTGATGACGTACGAGATTTCCTGGCCGGCGATGGCGGTCTCGTCGCCGGTCTTCGTGACCGCCAGGTCCACCGCGGAAACGGTCAGGCTGGTGGTCGAGGCGTTGTTTTCCTCGTTCGGATCGTTTGCCGACGACACCGTCGCGGTGTTGGTGTAGAGCGTGCCGGAACCGGAGTCGCCCGGCACGTGCGCGACCAGCGTGAACGTCGCCGACGCGCCGGCGGCGAACGTCGCCGCGGTGCAGGTGATCGTGCCGCCGGCGCCGATGGCGGGCGTCGAGCAGCTCATGGAGGGACCGTTCTCCTGCGTCAGGGAGACGAACTGGAGGTCGCCGGGGAGGGTGTCGTTCAGCTCCACGGTTTCCGCCGCGTCGGGGCCGGCGTTGCCGATCGTGATCGTGAACGCGACGTTGGTATCGGGGCCGGCCGAGCCGGGGCCGCTCTTGGCGATGAATATGTCCCCCTGCGGCGGGAACATCGTCGAGGTCGAGGCGAAGCCGGTGTCGTTCTCCTCGTTCGGGTCGAACGTGTCGCTCGTCTTCGTGACGAAGTTGCTGAACGTCGTCCCCGGAGGCGTCTGCGGCGGGATGTTGAAGACGAGCGTGAGCTCGAGCGCCGCTCCGGCGCTGAGCGTCGCGACGCTGCACGTGACCGGGCCGCCGTCGCCGACGGGGGGCGTCGAACAGGAGGCGGCGGGGCCGGAGTCCTGCGTCGCGGAGACGAACGTCATCCCGGGCGGGATGTCGTCGGTGACCGAGACGTTCAGCGCGTCATCGGGTCCGAGGTTCGTCACCGTGATTTCGTACGGCACGTCGCTGCCGGCCGCCGCTTCGGCGGGGCCGTTTTTCGTGACCAGGAGGTCCGCTTCCTGCGCTTGCGCGCGCGGCGCGGAGAGGATGACGGCGAACAGGACGAGGAGGGGGAGACCGCGAAGCGTCGACAACATCAGACCGCCCTTCTACGCGAGACCGGTCGTAAATGGCAACTGGCATATGCTGCGCGTGCGCAAAAGCGAGCGTTGTCGGTTGTCAGTTGTCGGTTGTCTGCGGGTCACGCCCACGCGGCACGGTGCAGATAACCGACAACCGACAACCGGGAACAACTTCGAAGGAGCGAAAGCGACGACATGCCGGCGCCAGGAACGCGTCCCACCGAAGACCTGCTGGTCAACGTCCCGCGGCTCGTCGCCGCGTATTACGCGGAGCGTCCCGACCCCGGCATCCGCGACCAGCGCGTCGCCTTCGGCACGTCGGGGCATCGCGGCTCGTCGCTGAACGTCGCGTTCAACGAGCTGCACATCCTCGCCACCACGCAGGCCATCTGCGACTACCGCAAGGGGCAGCAGATCGACGGTCCGCTCTTCCTCGGCATCGACACGCATGCGCTGTCGGAGCCGGCGTTCGTCTCGGCGATGGAAGTGCTCGCGGCGAACGGGGTGGAGGTGATGATCGACGCCAACCGCGGCTACACGCCGACCCCGGTGATCTCGCACGCGATCCTCACGTACAACCGCGGGCGCACGTCGGGACTGGCGGACGGGATCGTGGTCACGCCGTCGCACAACCCTCCCGAGGATGGCGGGTTCAAGTACAACCCCCCGCATGGCGGGCCGTCGGAGACGGGGGCTACGAAGGCGATCGAAGAGGCGGCCAACGCGCTCATGCTCGAGCCGGCGCGTATCAGGCGCGTGCCGTTCGCGAAGGCGCTCAGCGCGCCGACGACGCACAAACACGACTACGTCAACGCCTACGCCGGCGATCTTGGCAGCGTCCTCGATCTCGAAGCGGTGAAGAGCTCCGGCCTGCGCATCGGCGTCGATCCGCTGGGCGGCGCGGGCGTCGCGTACTGGAGCGTGATCCGCGAGCGCTATGGCCTGAACGTCGACATCGTGAACGAGTCGGTCGATCCGACGTTCCGCTTCATGACCCTCGACTGGGACGGCAGGATCCGGATGGACTGCTCGTCGCCGCACGCGATGGCGGGACTGATCGCGCTCCGCGACAAGTTCGACGTGGCCTTCGGGAACGACACCGACAACGACCGCCACGGCATCGTCACGCGCAGCGCGGGGCTGCTCAATCCGAATCACTATCTCGCCGTCGCGATCTCGTATCTCTTCACGAATCGTCCGCACTGGCGCGCTGACGCGGCCATCGGCAAGACGGTCGTGAGCAGCAGTCTCATCGACCGCGTGGCCTCGAGCCTCGGGCGCCGCCTCTACGAGGTGCCGGTCGGCTTCAAGTGGTTCGTCGACGGCCTGCTCGCCGGCACTCTCGGCTTCGGAGGGGAGGAGAGCGCCGGCGCGTCGTTCCTCCGCCGCGACGGCTCGGTCTGGACCACCGACAAGGACGGCATCATCATGGGCCTGCTGGCCGCGGAGATGACCGCGCGCACCGGACGCGATCCCGGCGAGCTCTATCAACAGCTCGCGCAGCAGCACGGCGCCCCCTTCTACGCCCGCACCGACGCCGCTGCCACGCCCGAGCAGAAAGCGCTCCTCGGCAAGCTCGCGCCTTCCCAGGTCACGGCGAAGGAGCTCGCCGGAGACCCGATCGAAGCGGTCCTCACCAACGCCCCCGGCGACGGCAACCCGATCGGTGGCCTCAAAGTCACCACCCGTAACGGCTGGTTCGCCGCACGCCCCTCCGGGACGGAGAACATCTACAAGATCTACGCGGAGAGCTTCGTGAGCGAGGAGCACTTGCGTGCGATCCAGGAAGAAGCGCAGCGGGTAGTGGGGGCGGTGGTGGGGTGAGACGAGGATTGAGGATTGAGGATTGAGGATTGAGGATGCAGAAGCGAAGCAATCCTCAATCCTTCATCCTCAATCCTCAATCCTCACCGCGAACGTCCCTGCATCCTCTTCCGCAAACCTCACCAGCTTCTCACCCTCTTCTCCCAGCGCTTTCTGCGTGCGCTTGTCGAGCTTGATGAAGGGAGTGAGCCTCAGCGTGGCGCTCTTCGACTTGCGGCCGACGGTCCAGGTGCCGGCCACGAAGCCGTCCACGAGGAACGTGGCCAGGATGCGCAGGTTCTTCGTCGCCACGCGCGGCTGGTGCTCGGCGGAGATGATGCGGGCGCGATCGTCGTGGGCGAGGAGGAGGTTGTCGAACTCGGGGAGGAAGCGTACCGGCGCGTCGACCCCTTCGTCCGGCCGCGGCGCGCCGGGGAGGTCGAAGAGCTCGCGTTTCCGCTCGCCCTCGAACGTCACGAGCTTCGGGCGCAACTCGTCGAACAGCGCGCGTCCGCCGGTGAGGCCGGACCAGCGCTCGAAGTCTTTCGGTGTGGCCGGACCGAACGCGGCCAGGTAGCGGAGCGCGAGGTCGTGAGGCTTGTCGGAAGTCTTCAACTTCCTGCCGAGGAATGTCTCGGCGACGGCGAAGGGGCTGTTGGCAGCGTACGACCAGCGAGAGTCGTCCGGGACCATCACCAGCGGCAGGTGCATGCGCACGGTGTACGCCATCAGGCGCTCGTCCCCTTTCGGGAAGAGCTCCCGCAGCTCCTCGAACGTGCACGGCCGCGTGTCGAAGAACTTGCGCGCGATCTCACACAGCTCTGCCGGGTCGTACGCCCCCTTCCCCCTCTCCGCCCCGCGCGTCAGCACCGGCTGGATCGGCATCCGCCAGGCCAGGTAGTCGTTGCGCGAGACGAGGTGGATCGTCCCCCGCATCATCGTCCCGCGGACCACGTCCTTCTTCTCGATCGCCTTCGCTAGCTGTTCACGCTCGAAGCCGTCGATGCGCGTCCACAGCCCGATGAACGGCGGCTTCGGCACCTGCGCCTGCATCCCCGCCAACCGCTCCACCGCCTCGCGGGCGGTGACCCACTGCCGCTGCAGAAGCATCTGCCGGGCGAGAGTGGCGCGATTGAGGGCGCGGAGGGTGAGCATGGTGAAAGTCTAGCGGGTGCGGTCACGCCTATGGAGTGCGGTAACGCCAGTTACCGCTTTGACTGCTTCTGTTCGTACAGCATCCGTGGAGGGTGCACCTCGCCTCGTGGCACGAGCGAAGGCTGGACCGGCTCGCGTTGCAGGACGAACAAAAACAGTCAAAGCGGTAACTCGCGTTACCGCACTCCATAACAGGGCTGTCATCCAAACCTTCAGCCGGTTACGACTTCCAGAGACGGCCCCCCCCGGGTGCGAGGGCGTCAGGCGTCAGGCCTCTGGGATGCTTCGCACGGGCGACAAGTCCCTGAAGCTTGAAGCCTGAAGCCTGACGCCTCGTCACGACATGAACGGCGGACCGCTTTTCCAGACACGCCCGCCCGGTCCGAACGCTTCGAAGCTCACGTCGTTGTGGTTCACGATGAACAGCGTCATCTCTTCGTCGCGGCCCACTCCCACGATCTCGGTGCCGGTGCGCTCCACGAGCGTTCGCGATCTCGCATCGAGGATGTATCCGGCGCCGTTGGCCGAGACGAACAGGTGCTTGCCGTCGGGCATCATGAAAATCGTACTGACCGTCTTGAAGCCGCACTCGAAGCTGCCGATCCACGAGGAAGCTCCCACTCCGATCCGGAGCAGGATCCGGCAGCGTCCGGAGTCCTCCCCCGCGGCGGGGAAGGGGAAGACCGCTTCCCCCTCCGGCGCGCTGTCGAGGAGCTCGGCCGGGACCAGGGGAATGCGCTCGCTGCGGTCATGCGCCGCGGCCTCGCGCGCCCGGCCGAAGCTCTTCTGCCGGCGCCTGTCGAACTTGTACATCTGTGCGATCCGCGACAGATGCTGCAGTTGGCGATACCGGGCCGCGGCCTCGCTGCCGGGACCATGCTCGCTCGCCAGCCGGAACGTCTCCATGAATACCGTCTCCCAGCTTTTGCGAGTCCCCTCGGGGTCTTCTTCGATCAGGCGGGCGATCTCACGCCCGAGTCGCAGGAACTCCGCGTGGAACTGCTGGCGCATCTCGTCGCGCCGTGCAGTGTTTTCGAGGATGCCCGCCAGCTGCTCCGCGGTGAAGAGATTCTTGTACCGCGGCTGGGCTTCCCCCCGCCGCAGGCGCTCGGCGCCGCGGCGCAGAGCACGTCTGGTCTTTGCCGGCACGAACGTGTCGACGGGGGAGTCGGGAGCGCTCTCGCCGCGCTGGAAGACGTCGATCACCTCGTGCAGGAGCTCCGCGATTCGTTCGGATGGGTTCTGGTTTTTCATGACCAAATGGAGCCCGGGCGCGCTTCACGAGCACGCCCGGGCTCACAACCTCCTTAGACTTTACGGTTTCGGCGTCGTCGTGGTTCCGGGCGCCGGATCCGGGGTGGGCGACTGAGGGTTCTCTGCCGCCTTCCGGCGCTTCGAGAAGCTCTTCAGCCGCTTCACTTCCTGGATGTGCGGCACCAGCACCGCGTTCGCCGGATCGCGGGCCAGCTGCGTTCCGATCGAATACGCCTGCGCCGAGATGAGCGCCAGGCGCTGGCGGCGCACCAGGTTCGCACCGTCGACGCCGTTCAGCAGGGCCCGAAGCTCACCGGCGACTTCCTTCCCGCGGCTCCAGTCGGTCTGCAACTGGCGCACTTCTTCCGGCTGTAGCCCGAGCGCCAAGGCGACGTTGTCGAGCGCTCCGAGCACGTTGATGGTGCCGGCCAGCATCTCGTCCGACTGCTTCCGAGACTGAGCGCGAAGGATGCGCTTCTGTGCCGGTGTCAGAGGGATGACCTCCTCCATCTGCGAGCGGAGCAAGCGGATCTGCTCCACGATTGCCTCGGGGTCCAGCTTGACCGTCGGCTGCGTTTCGGCCAGGGAAGCCGTCTTCGAATTGACTACACGGTTGTGCAACATAACCACTCTCCATGCCCAACGGGCGATCAGGCCGGAGGTGACGTCAGGACCCGTATACGAGTGCGAGGCGGCCACCGGCTGGAAGGTCCGGCCACACGCCGACCCTTCCGGTTGATGATTTCGAGATGTGCGCACACCTCGATCTGCCCGCGGCAGGAGGAGCAAGCTCAACTCCCGCACTCGATACGAACATCGCAACCCTTTTCAGGATCGGCGTATCGTCGTTAGCCGCGGAAATAAATTAGGGCCGAGCCCGGCGTTTGTCAAGAGCCTTTTTTTCGACTGCGCGGAAATCGCGAGCTGCGTGCCGTACACCGCGGGTGTGCGTCGGGACACCCCAGGTGTTTGCCGGGACACCTCAGGTGTTTGCTGGGACACCTCAGGTGTTTGCCGGGGCACCGCAGGTGTTCGCTGGGACACCTCAGGTGTGCGCTGGGACACCTCAGGGTGTTCGCCGAGACACCTCAGGTGTTCGCCGGGGCACCGCAGGTGTTCGCTGGGACACCTCAGGTGTGCGCTGGGACACCTCAGGGTGTTCGCCGAGACACCTCAGGTGTTCGCCGGAACACCTCGGGTGTTCGCCGGAACACCTCAGGTGTCCACCGGAACACCTCGGGTGTCCGCCGGGACAATTCAGGTGTCCGCCGGCACACCACGGGTGTCCGCCGGGACACCGCGAGCGTCTACCGGGACACCGTGAGCGTCTACCGGGACACCGTGAGCGTCCGAGCGGATCCTGCCCGGCGCCCGCTTCGACACTCGCGGCGCCCGCCTCGACGCCCGATGGTCCCTGCGAGGCGCTCCCGGTGCCCGGGCCGGTACTCCCAGCGTCCGCTGGGACGCGCGAAGTGTCCGGTGTGCCGCTCGCCGAGTCTGACTGGAGAAGAACAAAGCTCGGCGCCGGCATCACCGGCGCGAGGCGCCGTCTAAATTCCGCTTAGCGACAAGTTGAGCGGACGCAACGAGGGAACCCGCGCTTGTGCATCGCGAGTCGCAACACGTGATGCGTACGAGACGCGCTTCAGGCGTTTGATACGCGCCGTTGCGGCCACTACACTCTACGTCGATGCATCGGCTGGGCCGCGGAATAGCGATTGTCGGTGGAGGCGCAGTACTCCTGTGGCTCGCCCTAAGCGCCGCTATCGATAAGTTCGGCCACGTCGGAGCTCTGCTGCGTCTGCTGCCGAAACCTGCAGAACAGTTCGTCGACTCTCCCGACGGTACGCTGTTCCTCGTCCTGATCGCGGCCGTCTGCATCTCGTGGGCGATCCGCCATCCTGTTAGTCCTGCTGCGGAGGCCGGGCCGGCGGTTACCGTACAGTGGATTGGCGATACGCCCGACGGAGACCTTAAGCCTCTGCGAATTCACAATGATAGCGATATCGTAGCTTACAAGGTCACTGGCATCATTCAGCTCGACGAGCGGTACGCAATCAGAATCGATCCGATCGAGCGAGTTCCACCTCGAGGGTACGTCGATGTCACACCGATACTAGACTTCGACGGCCCGGTCCGACAGGCGAAAAACGCGTCAGAGATTCCGCTGTTCTTGCGGCAGAAGGTCAAAGCTGTATCGCCTCTGCACGTAGCCATACGACGAGACCTAAGATTCACCAAACAACTTCAGACTGGCGACTTCTTCTCGGACCGCGAGCCCGACTTGCGTGTGTCGTTCCCTGTCACGTGCTACGAGCCGACATTGAAGTGGCGCTACACGAGAAACCATGTGTTCGAGTACGTCGCTGCGGACCCTCAGATAACCATTCGCTTGGTCGGAGAACAACCCGCTCCGACTCCCGCTCCGCACGCAAGGTCAATGAAGTGAAAATGACGAAATGAGAAGCGGGATTGATGTGCCGGGGCCACAGCTTTGATCTTCGGGTTTCGTCCGCGCGACCGCGCCACGACAAGGACTGGAAGTGGGCGGGATCGGCGGTGGTGAACGTCAAAATCGATGGACAGTGGGATTGTGAGTCTGGGAGCTCTTCCCCCCGTTTTTCCTTCGTCACTCCGACAGGATGGATGAGAGATGCGTCTCATCGAAGACTGCGACCAGCTTCGCCACCTTGCAGTCGAGCGCTACGGCCAGTCGGAGCAACGTCACGAGGTTCGGCAGCTTGATTCCTCGCTCCATCGCACTGATATGCGTTTGAGGCAACCCGGCGCGTTCGGCGAGTGACTCTTGCGTCAGGTGTCGCGCAACTCTGAGGTCGCGCAGGCGTCCGCCGAATAGCTTTCCCAGCTCCGCCGAGCGGCTCACGAACGGGCCTTCCCCTTGACAAATGCGAACATCGAACGAATACTTTTATATCTACACAGGAGACACACACGATGAACGAAATCACCCGCTCCCGCATCCGCCATGTCTTCCTCTCCCCCCGACCCAACATCCCGCTCATGTCCGCGGCAGACCTGCTCGGAATGACGCTGAACCAGCTGAAACGGGAGATCGACGACGGTGCGATTGTAGCGGTTTCGACGATGCTCGGGCAGCGGGTCACACGGGAGGAGATGATCGCGGCGGCCATGAGGGTTTACGAGCAGGCGGTCGTCGAAGCGGCTCTCGGGGACGATGCGGCGGATCTCCTGCCGGAGGCGATCCGGCTGGTGGAGCTACGCGCGCGGGTGCCGTGGTATCAGCGGGAGATGTTGCGGTATCTGGCGAGGCGGGATGAGACAACCGTGGACGCCGTCCTTGCTCGGGAACTAGAGGATGTGGCGTGCGCGCATTCGGAGGAGCTCGCGGAAGCGGTGCCCGGATTCGGTACCGCGTTAGCGTGGCCGGAGGGTGGTAGCGCCACGACGAGCAGTCGTGCCGGTTAATCGCAGTCTCTCGTCCGGCTCAGGTCACCGTTTCCATCGTTCCAAGAGGAACAAGCCGTGACGAAAAGCGAAAGATTTGACCCGGCTCCCCACGCCCGAGCTGCCTACCTTTCACCAGCGTTCTATCGCAGGATGACGTGTTCCTTCGAACAAGGATCTTCGATCCCGGCTTCTTCGCAGGGGACATGTTCGACCCGTCCGTTCACAGCGGCCCAGTCGCGAACACGGATCGCGCCGCTATCGAAGAGATCCGACATCTGAAGTTCCTTCAGGTTGACATCAACATAGCTGTGTATCGCGAGTGGCCAGAGGGCAGCGACGTAATCGGGACCGGAGAAGATGCCGACCAGAGCATCCTCGTAGAAAACCGCGGCGCCACTCATTCCGTGCTCGAATTCCCTATCGAGCCGAAAGCCGGGAAACTTAGCGAATCCGCAATCCTGAACGACCGGAGAAACCGACAGTACTCGAGCCACGTCACCGTGCACATTGAAGGCGACTGTGTGCTTGTCGCCATGATTCAGAATCGTCGTCCCAGGCAGCCCGAAGATCCGAACCTGAGCCCCTACGGGCGGCGGAAGCATCTGCCACTCAAAGAACTTCTGAGTCTTCTCGACTTGCAACGCTCCGGAAGAGGTCGGCTCCGTCTGCAACGTCGTGATGTCCGTGTGGTCGGATGACAGGTCCACGAGAACGTGCGAATCGGCCGCGTCGGGCGAAGGCCATTCAAGCGGGCCCATCGCGTCTCCGGGTCGCGCATATCCGTACGGAAGTTGGTAGACGAGGGTCGAGTATTTCGTCTTGTTCACGAGCTTCCGTACGTGCTTCGGATCCAGGTAAGTAGACCGTCGGCGAGCGGCATCGAATTGGTCATCCAATAACTCGTACGACCGAGAGACGTGCCGCGCGGAAAGAGCGAAGCGCGGAGCTACGAAGATACCGGTGCCGGCCGACTCGATCGTTCGCACTTCGCCTTCGCGCCAGCCGTAGTGCCCGAACACCAAGGGCGCCAACCTGCCCACCCACTCCTGATTCTGCATCTCCACGTTCTGGCGCCGCGCGATCGCCGCCCGGCCAACTTCCGACCAGGCCGGAACCAGAATGCCGTCCACGTCGATGTACCCGAATCGCGTCACCTCATCTCGTGAACACCGAGCCTTCTCGTTGCGATTTCCTCACCCCTTTGTGAACTGACCGCCGACGACCTCAACCGTGCTGACCGCACGAGCCGGCTGCTGTTCGGCAAACGCGACGGCGTCACGGCGGGTGCAGCTCGCGACTCGGTTCTGCGAACGTCATTCGCGGCAACCGCCGCGCCGCTCCGGCTTCGGCCCGCGCGACCGGCCGCACAGCTTAGCGTGAGATCCGTTAGGTGAACCAAGGGACAGCACGCGGCCGAAACCGTGCCGATCGTCCATTCATCGGCAACGTTACAATCGCGACCACATGACGCTCGAACACCATCAACTTGAACTCCTCGCGAGAATGGTCGAGGCCTTTCGGAGTACGCCACCGACCGCACGCGTCAGTTTCCAATTCCATGAGTTAGCGGACTCGCGAACAATCCTGGATCACCCGCAATTCGAACAAGAGCTTGTACCCTACGCTGACGTGTCGATCCTGGCGCGTTCTGGTCTTCTGTCACTCCGACACACTTCCCGTGAGGGAGGGAAACTCGATGTGACGCCTGAGGGCTTTCGCGCCTATGAAGAATGGCGCAAGGCACGCGGAAAGCCGCTCGAACAGCTTGAAGCGCAGGTACTGTCATACGTCAGCTCAGAGACCTTCAAATCCGCGTACGTCGTTGCGTACCAGCGATGGATCGCTGCCACGGATCTACTTTGGAGGGGAGATACCTCAGCGCAGCTCTCCGTCATCGGCCATTTATGCCGGGAAGCGATGCAGGAGTTCGCGGCCTCGCTGCCGACTCCTCCGGACGTAACCGTCACGGCTAAAGCACAGACGGTGGCTCGCGTGCGATCCGCAATCAAGACAATCGAAAGTGCTTCGAAGCGTGCATTCCTCGACGCATTACTAACATATTGGGGCACCGTCACGGACCTGGTGCAGAGGCAAGAGCACGCCGGACAACGCGAAGGCGAAGCTACAACATGGGACGATGCGCGGCGAGTCGTGTTCCATACGGCTGTCGTCATGTTCGAAATCGCTCAGGCGCTTGGCCGGGGCCGGGCCACCTAACCCCGGATCATTCATGAGGCGTCGAGACGCGACATAGCGCGCAACGCCGTGAGAGACGATCTCCGGGACCAGTCTTACAACATCCACGGCAAGCCGCCGAGCTTTGTTGTTTGAACTTCAATAATTCAAAAAGAACCGCCCGACCACTTTCTACGATCCTCGGCGGAAGAAGACTCCCATAAGCGACGCTCACGAGGGAGATGTTGAGGCAGACACGTAAACAGGACTAAATCCGATCCGGCGGTTGGTAGAGTAATGTCATGGCTCGCGCGGCACGAGACCGTCTCCTGTTCATAGCGGTAGCGATCCGCCTCGTAGGCTACATTCTCCTTGTCAATCTCGTTACCGCGCTTGTCCTGGAAGAGCGGGGCGCCGCCTTGTGGTACGCGATCGGGATGGTGCTCGCCTTCATCATCTCGTCCACACTCGGCGCAGTGATAATTTATCTACAAAGAGACACCTCTAAGCGTCTAAACCATCAAGAAGGCCGCACGTCCGTATTTACTGCTATCTTCCGAAGTGCTACCGTCCGGGATCGGAGCCTGGTCATGCACGCGATCGACACCACTGTTCTCGAAGGCTACTACTACGAACACTTCTCGCTTCTCACAATCGCCGGTGTGGAGCAGTATCAGCTTACGAACGAGACCGCGGAGGACTTGGCCCACGATATCCTCGTCGCATCCCTCCACCAGGACCAGATCGACGATCCCTCCACTTGGTACGCGGCAGCGTTGAAGCACGCCGTCGCGCGGAGGAACCGTGGTTAAGCCGCCCGACGACCGCTTCTCCTCGCGGCGCATTCGCCAACACGCACAACAGTTCGGCGACGCCGCTCGCCTGCTTGAGCGCGAACGCGAGGAAGCCGCAACGGCCGTCCCTCGGATTCTCGCCGCCACCGAACGCGCGAACATCCCCGCCCTCGTCGAGCGCCCAGAACTTCGCACCTGCGGCGCAGTCGACCGGCTTGCCAAGATCCTCTCCGCGGAGCTCACGAATGACCCGGTCTATGCCGAGGCGCTCGCCAGGCTTGCCGTAGCCCTCGTAGACGTACTCCCGCCGATCTATTCACAAGTCAACATCGCCCAGATACGCTCCCACGTCTGGAAGGACCTGGGAAAGGTGCTCTCCTTCCTTGCAAGACAAGACGAGGCGATCGACGCCTACGACCGGGCCGAAGCAGAACTCGGAGACCAGGGACTCGAACACGATCTCGCCATCGTAAAACTGAACCGCGCGATCACGTACCAAGAAGTCGGCAGGTACGAGGAAGCCCTCTCCCTCCTCACGTACTGCAGGGAGATCTTCCGGGACTTCAACGACGTGAGGCTCGGAAAAATCTCCGCCTTCTACGAAGGGTTGCTGCTCCAGCGGATGCGCCGCTACCGGGAGGCCCGCGAGATTCACCTGCTCCTCATCACGTCCAACACCACTCAGATCGGCGAAGACACCACCGCCGCGCTCCACAACGCCATCGGCTACTGTTCGATCGAGCTGGGGGAGTTCGACTACGCGGAATACCACCTGAGTAGAGCTATCACCCTCTACCGGAGCCTCAGACAACCCATCGAGGCCCTGAAGGGTGAGCTAGGCCGCGGCCGGCTCCTCATCCGCCGGGGCCTCCACCAGGAAGGTGTGGCAGCGCTCCGCAAGGTGCGCCACCAGTTCCTCAAGAGCTCTCTCGCCGAAGAAGCCGGGATCTGCGGCCTCGAGATGGTCGAAGGGATGCTCCGCCTCTTCCTCTTCCAGGAAGCGGAGACCCTCGCCCGAACAATCATGAGCGAGTTCCTCGCTGCCCACCTGAACGCCCGGGCGATTGAAGCCCTCGGACACCTGAGCGAAGCGATCGCCATGAAGCAGGCATCGCCCGATATGGCAATCCAGGTAAGGGAGTATGTACTCTCGCTCCGAACAACGCCGGAGCGAGAGTACACGGCTGCACAGCTATGACGAACTCACGGCCGGGGGCCGGTCAGCCCGTCGCCCAACGACCTGACAGCCTTCTTGATGACTTTCACGATACGAGTGATCGGATCATCCTTGCCGCGCCCGACACGCTCATCATGAGTCGCGGCGGGAGTAGAGAACGCAACGAGAAGACACACCACGGCCACAGCAATGACTGAACGACGCATACAGCTCCTCCTCATCCGGCGCTAAGCCGGTCTGACGTTGTGAGGAGGGCCGGCCCTCTTCAGCCCACGGGGTGACACGAGCCTGTCCCGCGCACCCGGGCCGGTCCAAGTATCGCCGATCACGAAGGGACACTTCTTTACCCGAAGGGGGGTCAAGGAGCCGGGGTCAGAGCTTTTTTCTTCTCGTTTCACAGCCTGACCGGGCGCAACACTTGCGGCGCCGAGTACGGACGCCACCGAGGTTATCGGTGCCTCTGCTTCTCTGTAGCCTCAATCCTCCTCGGTCACTGCTACGTCGTTACTTTTTCCTCCCCACCGCCCCCGGGTTCCCTGCCTGCGACTGCATCCATGCGCGGTAGCGATCCACTTTCCTGGCGTTCTTCTTCATCCACTCCTCGGTGCCTTTCAGGCCCAGCGAGGAGAGCGCCAGGCCGGCATAGGGAACGACCAGATTCTGCTTCTCCAGGGCCATGAAGAACGGGCGATGGACGGTGAACGTGAAGTTCGGCATCTCGGACCTCGGCTTCTTCGACGCCCGTTGAGGCCCTCGTGCGTGCGGGTTATGCTGTCGCGCATATGACCAACACGAGTTCGAAAGCTCCCTGGCATCTGTGGCTGGTCGGCGTGATCGCCGTCCTGTTCAACTCCATCGGCGTCTTCGACTTCGTGATGGCCATGGCCCAGGGGGCGCAGTACATGGCCAGCGTGGGCATGAAGCCGGAGCAGATCGCCCACTACGAGAACATGCCCGGCTGGATGACGGCCGTGTGGGCGATCGGCGTGTGGGGCGCCTTCCTGGCTTCGATCCTTCTCCTGATGCGGAGAAAGCTGGCTTTCCCCATCTTCGTCCTGTCGCTGGCGGCGTTTCTGATCAGCCTCGTTTACACCTACGTGCTCACGGACGGCGGCACCGTCATGGGGCAGCAGATGGCGATCACGAGCGCTGTGATTGCGATCCTGCTGCTGTTCTTCAGCTGGTATGCGCACGCGATGGGGAAGCGCGGGGTGCTTCGCTAGCTTCACGGGTGGAATGGCCGAGACCGTGAAACTCCAATCTTGCTGACTTGTGGCGCTGCTTTATCTGCCGCATGATGTCCGTATGGAGGGGTGTCATGCGACTCGTTAACGCTGCGCTGATTGTGATGTTGGCCGTTCCCGCCTTTGCGGAGAATCCACGGGAACGTGAGTACAAGGTCCTGGCGTCGCTGCAGGGTGCCGAGCGGAAGGCTGTCTATGCCCGTTTCGATGGTGCGGCAAAAGCGGAGCTCTGGACGCTGCACCTCGCGCAGTTCGTCGCAGCGCATCCGGAACTGACGGACGAGCAGCATGCCGTCATCGCAGAGGGGCGTGCGCTGCTGGCGTCGGGCGTCCTGCAGGCGCTGAAGTCGGAATCATCCGATCAGGTCGAGGATGCGCGGCATGCCATGCTGACCTTCGAGGCGACGGCCAGGCGATCGTTCTCGCGCGAGCTTTACAGCGCGGCGTTCGTGAGGCTCGGTCCGCCCACGAAGTCCACCACGGTGCTGCGGGTCAACTCACTCCGGCCGGACTGCTACTGCAATCCGAACTACGACGAATGCGGGGGCGGCGAGTGCTACACCGGTCTCTGCTGGGTCATGCCCGACGGTTGCGGGACGTTCGGTGGGCACATGTGCACCGGGATGTGCTGACGGTTTCGGCGATTCGCAGCACTTCCTCGTCCGGCGTCGGACGAGCGGCTGAAAGTACCGGATCGAGAGTGGGGTGCGCGTCACGGGGTGAGGATCTTGTAGACGTCGTCGTTGAGGTGCGTGCTGCGGCCGTGATGGACGACGATCTTCTGCTCGGCGTCCTTGCCGACCGTGTCGCCGTGCTTCACCTCGGTGCCGGAGGTGAGGATGTAGTTCGCGACGTCCTTGGCGAGGGCGTACAGCTCCGGCGGCCCCCACGACGACCGCTCGATCTCGACCTCCATCCTCCCGAACTGCCGCATGCCGATCGTGCGCAGGCCGCCGTGCCGGTCGTCGAGGCGGAAGAGCCCGAACCGGCACCACAGCTCGAGCGGTAGCTGCGTGGGCGTGGCGAAGGCGAAGATGGCGTTGAATTTCTCGCGCGGCACCGTGACGGCGCCGGCCGGCCAGTAGACCGCACTCCCGTCGAACACGTTGAGCATCTCCGAGGCGATGGCAGTCAGGAGGAACGCCTGCTGGACCGGGCCTCCCTCCGCTTTGCACCCCACCGCCACATGAGAACGGTGGACCGCCTCGGCGGGGCCATTCGGCCACAGCGGCGTTTCCGCCGCCTGCTCCGCCTTGCCGTCCGGCACCGGCCCGGGGATGAATTGCGCGCCGGCGCGCACGTCCGGCCCCGCCACCAGCCAGGCCCCGTTCTCCTTCCGCACGGACGCCCCGGGGAAGCGCAGCCACGCGTTGCGCACCGTGTCGTCGTCGGGCGGCTCCTGGAGCCGCGTGAGGATCATGCAGCGCGCGGAAGGAAGGGGCTCGGGCGGCGCCGGCTTCTTTTTGCGGAAAAAGTCGAGGAGGGCCATCCGTCGATTGTACGTCCCGTTATGGAGTGCGGTGACCGCAGTCACCGCTTTGACTGCGGCGGAGCCGCCGATCTCGCGAGAACCGCTGCCATTCCGCGGCGAGTCAAAGCGGTGACTGCGGTCACCGCACTCCAAATCGAGCCACGCGCGTACGCGTTTGCATCCTTCCCTGCATTGGCGCACGATCGTCCGGCCCATGTCGCCCACGGCGGATCTCTTTGTCATTTTGCTGGTCCTGGTCTTTTTCACCGCCGCCATTCTCGCGCCCGTGTACGTGTTCCTCATCCGCCGCCGGGTCGTGCTGCACAAGCCGTCCGCGCACCGGCTCGTGGCCGCGCTCTGCGACGCCGCCGCCGCCGACTGAGCGCCGCCTGTCGAACCGTGCCTGGTCATACTCGTCACAGGTTTCATGAGCTCTGTCACAAACGTCTTGCGGGTTCTCCAGCGGTGGGCGAGCCTGTCTGATGGAGGTGGCTGATGACGCCATGGCTGAGGAGTGAGCTGGCGAAAGCACAGAGGAACCTGCGGGAGGCCCGACCGGGTCTGAGTGGAATCCTCAGAAAATGCGCGCATCACCTCGTGCTCGCATCGTCTGTTCTTGTATTCATCCTTTCGACAGGTGACGCGACCGCGCAGGAGCCGGCCCCCGGCGAATGGGGGATGCGGGCCCCGACGCTCGAAGCCCTCTCCGAGTTGGCGGTCGCGGAATCGAACAGCAAGCTCTACCTCATGGGCGGCTATCCGCAGGATCGGCTGACCGCCCGTACGGTCCAGGTCTACGACATCGTCACCGACACCTGGGCCTACGGTCCACAGCTCCCGGTGCGGAACAACCACGGGATGGCGGCCAGCGTGAACGGGAAGATCTACCTCATCGGCGGCCAGTTGAACGCCGATGACCCGCCGAACACGAACAGCTACGTGAACACGGTCTACGAGCTGGATCCCGCGGCCGGTGTATGGGTCACGAAGGCGCCGATGCCCACGGCGCGCAGCTCCGGCGTTGCCGTTGCCTACGGCGGCAAGATCTACGTCGCCGGTGGACGATTGCCGCGCGGATCCGACTTCGCCGTCTACGACCCGGCGGCCGATACCTGGGAGGTGCTGCCGAACCTGCCCACGCAGCGCAACCACTTCACCGGCGCGGCGATCGACGGCCGCATCCACTACGCCGGCGGGCGGCAAGGCAATGGATTGTCGCCCCTCATGACGACCGTGCACGAAGTTTTCGACCCTCAAACGCGGACCTGGACGACCGCCGCCCCCATGCTTCGCCCCCGCAGCGGCATGAACGGGGTCATGGCCCACGGTTTGTTCCACGTCTGGGGCGGCGAGGGGCCGGCCGGCATGTTCCCCGACCATGACTACTACAACCCCAGGACCAACACATGGACAGAGCTCCCCGACATGCATATGCCCATTCATGGCATTGTCGGCTCAGCCTTCGTGGACGGTCTGATCTGGGCGGCCGGTGGCGGCACCCATCTCGGGGGCAGCTCCGGCAGCACTCTCAACCAGGTGTACCGGCCAGCGGTCGCCGCCGCCGCCACGCGCCGGCGAGCCGTGCGCCATTGAGCGCCCAACCTCTTTTCCCACGCTGTTAGGCCGTCGTTCGCAAGCGGCGGTGATCCAGGGCTGCGAGGCGCGTTCGTATTCACCACAGCGGCGGCTACGTGCCCCCGCTCCTGATAGCCCGGCGGCGGCGAATCGGTGCGTCCGTCAACGTTGCCCGCCAGACGCCGCGGCCGTGTGTAAACGCGTACAGCGATCGCCCCTCGGCGGAGGCAGCGATCACCAGCCATTCAGTGACTGCGTTCGGCATTCCGTCCACTTCCGTCATCCAGTGAGCGCCACCGTCGGTCGACACCATCACACCGAGGTCCGTGCCGATGAAAAGGCGTTGCGAACGCCGCGGATCGACGACGAGTGAGTGAACGGGAATGTCGGGAATCTGACCGTCACCTTCTCCGTCGAGCGGCGCCCACGATACGCCGCCGTTCGTGCTCTTCCAGACGTGTGTTCCACCGAACCCGGCAAACGTTGCATAAACGACGTCCGCGTAATCGGGATGGTGCGTGATCGACGAGACGAACCCTTCGCGCAGTTGAACGCCGGGCCATGCGGTCGCCGGAGTCGCCGAGCGCGCGTCGTCGTTTCGGTAGATGAAGCCGTTCGAAGTTCCCGCAAGAACTCGCGGCCCCGATACGGCGATCGCACTCACTCTCCCTGTGCCCAGCGTGGTACTGGCGGCTTTCCAGCTTACGCCCTCGTTGTCGGTTCGCCACAGCTTCCGGCCGCCGGTCCAGAGAACCTGCGGAGTCTCGCGATCGATCATCAGCGGCGTGATGAAAAGGAAGTCGTCTGCCAGGCCCGCGGTTGCTTGTTTGAACGTCGATCCGCCGTTGTCGGTCCTCAGGATGTTGGCGACCTGGGACGACACGTAAAAGGTGCTCGGTTTCGCGGGATTGATCGCGAGATAGCTGCCATCGCCGCCTGCGACCGGGGTCCACCCGTTCACGCCGTGATCGTCGCGTCCGAGCAGCGTGCCGTTGTCCTGCGCGCCCGCTATGTATTCGCGGCCGTTTGGAAACACGGCGCCGTGATAGAACTGCGTGATCCCGAGGTTGCCGCTGATGTGCTGCCATGCGATCTTGCCGTTATCGGGGTTGCAGAGCGTCGTGATCCCGCGTAGCACCTCGTCGGAAGCTTCATCGGTTTTGAAAATGCCGCCGTCATTCGCGGCGAAGAGCGTGTTGTTCGTGTCTCCATTGAAATCCGGGTGAAACACGATGGCGTGCTGATCGGCATGAACGAAGGAAGGTGCAGTGCCATTCGCCCACCAGTACGACGCAACCCCCCAGTTGGCACCACCGTCGTCCGAACGGAACACATCGACGCCGGCTGCCCACACCCTGTCGGGATTCGTCGGATCCACGGCGATCGTGTTGCAGTACCACCCCATCGTGACGAATTTATTCTGGTTGCTGAACTTGCATTCGACTTCAGCAGCGGCGACGGGGTTTGTGAGAAGGAGCGTCGACAGCCGGTCGGCCGCCGTGTTTCGCACGACCGCCGTCCACGTTCCTGCAGCTCCCGCTTCGTTCGAGCGAAAGACGGCCAGCAGCGCCTGATAGGAAGGCCCTCCCGAAGCGTTGCTGGCCGACAACGCGTACACGACGTCGGGATTCGAAGGCGCCACGGCGATCGAGGTGCGCCCCATGTTGGGCTCCGAGAGCACCGCGCTCCATGCGCCGTCCGCTGCCGCATCCATGTTGCGATAGACGGTCGCCTGCCCGAGCGTCCCGCACGATACATAGAGGTAGTCGGACGCGGCACGGGGACGCGCAACGAGATCGAGACAGCCGCCCGCGGCATCGACAGAGAGGATTCGCGTCCACGATTGTCCTGCATCGGACGACCGGAAGACGCCCGTCCTGGTTGCTGCATAGATGCGGTTCGTGTCGACGGAGCTCACGAAGAGATCGTTCACGAAATGGAAATCGCCGGTGCGCGTGCTCTCGAGAATCGACCAGCTCTCGCCGGCATCCGTCGAGACGAAGATCCCGCCGCCGCGAAGCGGCAGTGCGGTGCCCCGAACGAGTTCGCGAAAGTAACCCTCTCCCGTCCCCGCGTAGAGTCTCCTGTTGTCATGCGGGTCCATCACCAGCGAGTTGATCGCGATGTTCGCGAGCGTGTCGCCAGTCGGCCGCCACGCGGCGCCCCCATCGGTGGTCTTCCAGACGCCCCCCGAGACGCCACCGGTGTACATCGTCCCCGTCTGCTGCGGATCGATGACGAGCGTACGCGTGCGTCCGCCGATGTTTCCCGGCCCGAGCCAGCTCCAGCGCGCCAGATTTAGGTCAGCTGCGGTCTCAGCCGCGTTCTCCGGAGCAAAAGCGCGCTGCGCGCGCGACGGCCGTTCCCGATCGAGCATCACCGAGTAGCCGCGCATCGACCGCAGCGCATCCTCGGCTCGCTCGTAGAGCTGCGGCGCGTTCAGGTCGGTTCGCTCACCAAGTCTTTTGAGGCGCGCGTACTCGTCGGCCTTGTCGGGTGCGTCGTAAGGGGTGCGTTCCTCCTCGTACGAAGGACGCTTTGGTGAGGAAGCCACGGTGCATGCGAGCATCGCGGGTAGCAGGAGTAACAGGAGAACCAGGGCGAGGAGCGCTCGAGCCATCTGACGAGGTTGCGCCGCCGTGGTTTGGAACAGCAAGGCCTATGTGACGAAGCTGGCGAAAACCGGGACGAATCGACGGCGTCAGACCGGGGTCAGACCTTCGATCGTTCTGGCCGCTGCGTCACGCAGGCAGCGGAACGGGGAGCGCCGGAGGCGCCCTCGTCGTCTGGTGGACGTCGATGGGGTCATAGCTTCGTTCTTCGCTCCCGCGCGGGGATTCACCCCGCTCCGCCGTCAGTAGTCTGTCGCCGCGTCAGTCGCTTTCCGTCTCGACGGTCAGGAGCGTGAAGTCGCTTGGGGGCAGGAGCTTCAGGAAATCATGGTCGAAGGTGACGAGGTGCTCCGAGGAGGATTCGGTCGCGGAGGCGATCCACGCGTCGGTCACCTCATTTCCTTTGTGACCACGAGCGATCAGTTTCGCTCTGAGAATCGGCCATTCGTCGCCGCAAGGTTGAAGCTCGACTCCTGGCGAGTCGAGGAGGGCGTCGATGAACATGACTGCATCCTCGATGGAATCAGGCTCGATGAAGACCCGCCGATTCGTGACGAGGCGGAGAAAGCCGACGATCACCATTGCCAGTAGCGCCAGGGATGTGCGCCCCTCGGCGCAAGCCACGCGCGCGCCGTCCAACCATTGGAGCGCCACCGCGTGGTGCTGGTGGTCCCGGCGAAAGGCGGCAACCCAGCACATTGACGTCGGGTGTCATCAGTCCGCCGCATCGAAGAGGGACTTGTTGCTGCGACCGTCGATTCCTTGCCGCAGTCCTCCTTTGCGCCGGGAAACGGGAAGCGGCTTCAACTGCGACGTTCGTTCCGACTGCGCCGTAGACGGAGAGTCAATCCCTCTTCGATCATCCTCGTGAGGGAAACGTGCTCTTTCGCGGCCTGCTGCTTCGCCTTCGATAAGAGATCGTCGCGGAGATCGAGAGTCGTCTTCACGGGTGACCATGATACAGAAATCTGTACGGCGTCCGATGGGATCGCCGGCCACGCGAGCTTGCGATCCCTTTCAAACGCGCCTTCGTTACTTCGCCGGCGCGACCGGCCCCAACGCTTCGACAGCTTCGCTGATGAGCGTCACCCGCCCACGCTCGACCACCACCTGCACTCCTGAGCCGATCGCGAACCCGTGCTCCTCGAGCCACCGTCCCGACATTCTCAAGTACGGCACAACAGCCTCGGGGAGGGTGCGCCGCACAATGCGCCGCGAGGAGAGCGTGAGGACGTACGGCGCCCGCGCCGGCCGCGGCTGCGGCTCTTTCCGAGCCTCCACGGGCCGTTCGATCGCTTTCCGCACGCGCTGACGCCGCGGACCGCTGAGCGCCGGAAGCCGGCGCATGGCATCGGAGAGGGGAGAGGACATTGCGCATCATCTCCAGGTCAGTTGTTTCAGGAGGCGCGGTCGCTCTCTGCTGTCTCCGGCCACGCCATCGCCTCGTCGAGTCCCGGGATGAGGCGCGCGAGCCGCTGCTGGTTGAGGTCCGTCAGCTCCTCGAACATCCGCGTCAGCATCGCGTCCACCGACTCCCGCCCGTCATCCGCCAGCACCCGCAACGCCCCGATCTGATACCGCGGCAGCCGCACCGTGAGCTTGCGCGTCCGCAACGCCGGCGGCAGGATGAGCGTGGCATCCCGCCCGAGCGCCTCTTCGATCGCCGTCAATGGCCACTGCTGGAGCGCGTACACCGCCAACTCCCGCAGCTCGATCCTCTTCCCGCTGCACGTCTCGACCACCTCGATCTCGCCGTTGCCGATGGCCGCATTCATCTCCGCGCGCGACCACCCTAGGACGCCCGCCGCGTCGGCGATCGTGACGCGGGGCTCGTGATGTAGGAAGATGGTTCGGATGCGTTGGATGAGAGTTGGGCCGAGCATGGTTGAGCGTCCTTTCGAAAGCAGCACAAGCGTATATCACGTTTTAGTGATTGTCAACGAGAGCACAGCGTGGGAGTAGGTCATACTGCCGGCGAGGTATTTGGCGCGCGCGTCCGCGAGATCCGCCAGAAGCGCGGCATGACGCAGGTTGAGCTAGGCGAACGTCTCGGGTTCCCGCAAAACCGCGTCAGTGAGATCGAGAACGGTTCCCGTTCACCGACGCTGGTGACGATCCTCCGGCTCGCGATCGCGCTGGAGTGCAAACCAAGTGCTCTTTTGACGAGCTTTGATCAGGAAGACCTTCCGAAACTGCTGCCGAAGTAGCGGCGCCGTTCACGCGTGCTGCGGGCATGCAGATAGTGATCGCGCAGCAACATGCCTCGGCTCGAGATAGCAAGTTAGCCAGAGGCGCCGGAAGCTTGCACGACGCACCGACGTTACTTACTCAGCATGGCGAGTGGTTTGACACGCCCCGAGATCTTCTCCGTCGTTAGCGGCTACATCGGTGTGGACGGCGGCTATTTGTGTGACTTCACGTACAGCTCGCACGCCGAGTTCTATCCGTACTATTGCGATCTGGACATCAACCCTCTGGAACTCGAGGGCATGACGACTCGCAACCGGTTTATCAAGATCCTCGACGACGAGTACGACGCCCGGTGGCTCGCGCACATGATGCGGCTCGGTATCCTGCCCAAAGGTTACATCTATCCGCGGGAGCAGCGCGCCGTGCGCGATCTGCTGCGCAAACGGGCGACGCTCGTGCGACAGCGCACCGCGAACATCTAAGCGTGCAGAACCTCGAGCAAAGGAACCGGGGAACGAAAATCTCGTCGAATGAGGTCAAACATCTCACCGCGGCAAGCATCGCCGCTGTGTACGACAACGAGGATCTCGCCCTCGCGCTGACGACGACCATCAAGGTCATCGAGGCGCTCACCGAACAGACGCGCGTGCTCGAACGCGCTGTGCTGAAGAAGGCGCGACTACGCGATGGGTTCAAGCCGCTGCTCAGCGTCTGGCGGATCGGTGAGATCCTGGCTCTGACGAGCATGTACGAGGCCGGCGACATGAACCGCTTCGCCTCGCCCGGCAACTTTGCTTCGTACTGCCGGTGCGTGGACGCACAACGGTTCTCGAACGGCAGGAAGGCCGACAACAACGCAAAGAACGGCAACCCGTTTCTGGCCTGGGCATTCATCGAGGCGGCGCACTTCGCCGTCCGCTTCTACCCTGAAGCAAAGCGGTGCCACGACCGGAAGGCGGCGAAGGTGAATGCGGTCGTGGCGATCAAGAGCATCGCCCACAAGCTCGCACGTGCCGTCTTTCACGTCCTGCGGGACCAGCAGCCGTTCGATTCGAAGAAGGTGTTGTTTGAGCTTGGTCGGTGCGGTCAGCCACCATTGGGGTTGGTTGACAACCACCAGCTGTGATTGGAGGCCGCACCGGCCAGGACGAGGTGGAGTTATGATTCCGCGACGAGCGCGCGAGCCACACGGGGTTGGACGCCGGCCATGGGCCGGTGAGCCACAAGTTTGTGCACCTTCCAATTGGACACGTGCTCGTCCTACCGATCCGTTTCTGGGACGCCTTGTGCGTCAGGGGCCACGCCGATCCATGATCGGAAGCCTTGATCCTGATCGGTGACTGGTGCGGAGTCATCTCCGACACCTCCACACCGAGACGCCGGGACTGCGAGATCATCACGCCACCGACCGAGAGACCCATCGATAGCAGCGGCTAAACGCCGCATGGGATTCGCCCGCCCATCTTGACAATGCCTGCTAATGGGTGCTGCCTCGGCCGGGAATCGTTCACGCGTACGCCGCGCAGCGAAGCCTTGATCTGAGGAGCCGGATGCTATAATCCCGCACGTCCGGATCTGCAGGGGGGCCGGGGCGAGCAACCTCCCCGGTCTACCCAACCAGATCGCTCCCCGCCGACTGCGCATTAGTCGCGGCAACCCGGCGCGCCGCTCAGCCGCGGCGCACCTGAAGCCCCTCATGGCTGAGTGAGAAGACGTTAGGCCGATGAAGAGCGCGTACGGCAAATCATGTACAATGTCGCTTCCGGGGTGCAAGCATGACCAAACGTTGGCACGTTGTACCATGCGCATTGTCCGCCCTGTTAAGCTTGGCGTGCGCAACGAATATCGCCGTCGATAGCGCCGCAAATATCGGATCAAGCCGGCTACCCGGCTACATCCGCGGCGATGCTGACACGAAGGCCGAGCGCGTGATCGTCTTTGTTCACGGCATCTTCGGCGATGGTCGAACGACGTGGACGAACACCACAACCGGAGCGTACTTTCCCGAATTGCTTACTGCAGACGATGCTTTCGCCGGCGCCAGCATTTGGGTTCACGACTTTCCTTCGCCCAAGGTCGCTCCGAGCTACTCGATCGACGAGCTTGCCGACCACCTACGACGGCATCTGAGCCACGACAATGTATTGCGCAACCATCGGGACGTAGTGTTTGTCGCTCACAGCATGGGCGGGCTGGTTGTGCGCGCTTTCCTGTTGAAGTACCGCGACCTACTCGCGCCCGGCCGGGTTCCGATCCTCTATTTCTTCTCTACGCCAACTACTGGCGCGGACATTGCCAGCTATACGCGCCTGTTGTCAACGAATCCGCAACTGGGCGACATGCGGAAGATGCTCACCAATCGTTCCGGCGTGCTCGCAACGTATGACGCGCAGTGGAGCAGCTCTGAGTATATGCGGGCGACGCGAACATTCTGAGAGGAGGGGCTGGGAGCCGGGGTCAGACCTTCTTTCCTCGTTTCATCTGAGAAGAACGAAGTCTGACCGCTAACCTCCGCCCTGACCCCTGACCCCTGACCACCGTCCGTGCGGCTGGGAGCCTTTCCCCCTGGTTCTCCTTCGTCACTCCGACAGGATGGATGAGAGATGTGCCTCATCGAAGACTCCGACCAGCTTCGCCACCTTGCAGTCGAGCGCTACGGCCAGTCGGAGCAACGTCACGAGGTTCGGCAGCTTGATTCCTCGTTCCATCGCACTGATGTGCGTCTGAGGCAACCCGGCGCGTTCAGCGAGTGACTCTTGCGTCAGGTGCCGCGCAACTCTGAGGTCGCGCAGGCGTCCGCCGAATAGCTTTCCCAGCTCCGCTGAGCGGCTCACGAGCGAGTCTTCCCCCTGACAAACGCCGACATTGAACGAATACTTTTATATCTACACAGGAGACACGCTCGATGAACGAAATCACCCGCTCCCGCATCCGCCATGCCTTCCTCTCCCCCCGACCCAACATCCCGCTCATGTCCGCGGCAGAGCTGCTCGGAATGACGCTGAACCAGCTGAAACGGGAGATCGACGATGGTGCGATTGTAACGGTTTCGACGAGGCTCGGGCAGCGGGTCACACGGGAGGAGATGATCGCGGCGGTTATGAGGGTTTACGAGCAGGCCGTTGTCGAAGCGGCTCTCGGGGACGATGTGGCGGATCTCCTGCCGGAGGCGATCCGGCTGGTGGAGCTACGGGCGCGGGTGCCGTGGTATCAGCGGGAGATGTTGCGGTATCTGGCGAGGCGGGATGAGACAACCGTGGACGCCGTCCTTGCTCGGGAACTGGAGGATGTGGCGTGCGCGCATTCGGAGGAACTCGCGGAAGCGGTGGCCGGATTCGGTACCGCGTTGGCGTGGCCGGAGGGTGGTAGCGGCACGATGAGCAGTCGTGCCGGTTGATCGCAGTCTCTCGTCCGGCTCAGGGTCACCGTTTCCATTGTTCCAACAGGAGCGCAGAGCTTCGATTTTTGCTCCCGCGGCCCCCGTAGCGAAGATCGAAGCTGTGACCTCCGAGCGCCGTGCGCACCTCTATTTCGGTGGCGGGTAGCCCCAGCGCTTCCCACATGACGGGGTTGTGCGTGGCGATGTTACTCAGCCCCGTCACATGGGGCCGAAGAAGCGCACGTAGAGTCGCGAAGTCCATCGGAAGGGGATTACCACAGATCGACTGCGACTTCGTCAAGGCGTGTTCCTCCGCCCATCACGAGCGGTGCGACGATCGGACCGTCCGCGAAAAAACTTTCCGCACGCTTTGCGAAAAGGAGCCGAGGTCAGCGCTTTCTTCTTCTCGTTTCATCTGAGAAGAAAGAAAAACGAGGGTCTGTCTGACCCCAATGGCCTCTTGCCTGTGGAGAAGAACGAAGCTCTGCCCCCAGTCACCCAGTCCGAAGCCGGAACCGAGGCCGGCTCGGGCGGTGTCGATCCGCGCACTGCGCGACAACCGCGCGTCAGTTCTCCATGACTGGTAAATGCGTATGATCGTCGGTGACCGCACTCCGTATTTGTTGCACGGTCAGTCCCGTGACCTTGGTAAGGTCGCAACCACGGAAGTCAGTGCCATCCAGCATTGCGCCGGTCAGATCTGATTCTCCCAGGGATGTTCCAGCGAAGGTCGCACTGGAGAGATCCGCCCAGTCAAACTGCGTTACATATTGTCCATCCGGACGAACACCGAGACGGGCACCGCGGAAGTCGCATCCGCGCAATACGGTGGCCCTAAAGATGAAGCCACGGAGGTCTGCGCCACGAAACGTCGTGCGCACGAACGTCGACTTCTCAAACGATGGACGAATGTCCCAAATCTCATCTCGGACCCCCGAAACGGCATTGAATGACACGTCGTCGAAACGGCATCCGAACATTCGGACGCCAGCGATTCTGCTTCCGTCGAACCGAACGTTCCGAAACTTACTTTCGGACCACTCTGTGTCCTGCATTCTGGCTCGATCGAACCGTGTAGCCTCGAAGGTGCAGTTTAGAAATTCGGCGTCGGTCAGATCCGCGTCGCGAAAATCGCAGTCGGTACACGTGAACCACCCGAACCTTGCCTTCCGCAAGTGGAGTCCTCTGGCACGAACGTGGTGCTGCTGGCGAGCATCAATAGCTTGCACGAAAGGACGCAAGTCCATCTGCGTGAGAACAGCGGGGACCCAGTAGCGCGCGTCCATCTCCCTGTTCCTATGTTTAGACAGGTTGTCCAGCAGCAACAGCGACGACTCATGGCGGTTTTTGTCGCTTTCGCTGAAGGACATGTCGTCACGAAAGCCACGAGCGCCTCCCCATCCGACGTTGCAGAGCAACGCGAGGACGACGATCGCCCCAAGCCAGTGCGTTGCGCGTATGGCCGGTCGCATCGCCTTTCGGTTCGCAGCATTCGCAGCCAGCCACACGACGATTAGTGATGCCCAACAAAGCACTACGGCGGTGGCGGTTATAACGGCGGACTGGTAGAGCAGTAGGCGAGCGCCAACGATGAGCGCGCCTACTGTTGAGAGGACGAGCGTCGCCCACTCCCACGATGCAGCGAGCCGAGCCGCGCGGTTGTCCGGCCCACGCACGATCGGCTGACGCACGCGGTGCAGCGTGGCGCGACCAGCGGCAATTTGCAGTATGACGATCGCTGCAAGCACGACAAGGAACCCCACCCTAGTGACCTGTGACATGCGAGAAAGCAGCAGTTGCACGTCCGTTACGGTCAACGCTGCCGCTGTGCTTACCAGCGCCACAAGCATGAGCGCCGCATGAAACCGCCACCCCCGAGCAAATGAGCTGAGGTCGATTCCCTTCGTTGCAACTAGGCGCGCGTTCGAGAAATCAGCTAACTCCGCGCCGGATACGGCGCTCAAATCGGCTCCGGTCAGGTCGGCCTCGGCGAACAACGCGCCTTTGATGTCGGCACCCGCCAGAACTGCGCGCGAAAGATCCGCGCCAGTCAGGTTTGTGTGCGAAAGGTCCGCGCCGCGGGCTACCACGCCAGCAAGGCGCGCGCGCACGAGGCGCGGGCACACCGCCGGCGCAGTCCGTCGCCACTCGTTCCAGCGATTCGCGCCCTGTCGCAGCAACTCGCTGAAGAACATGGTGGCCTGATCGACTTCCGGCGTAGCATCGATAAATTGCACCACGGCGGGACGCTTCCGGCGCCAGCCTTTCAGCACCTCGAGAAGGGCCGCGCGCGCCGGCCAGAACGCGAGGATGATCAACAACGGCACCAACGCGATGACAGCCTGAGCGATCATTAGCAAAACTCCGCAGTGGGTCGCCAACACCAGTGGATTCGTGCGCAGCATCGGAGAGCTGTCGATCATCGCGCGCATTCGCTGCGATCGCGTCGGGTGAAAGAGGCCGGCCGGCGTGTCCGCGGCAGCGGCCAGAATGCGCACGTACGCATGCGCATCGGCTGCGGTTTTCAGCGCGATGGTATCGGCGAGGTACTCGCGCCGTCGGATCAACAACACAATGATGATCCACCACGGAGCGATCATCATGATGGCAAACCCATAGGCAAACGGCAAAAAGACGGCGCGCTCCGTGAACGTTAGGCACAGCAGCGTAAGAACAACATAGAACCTGTAATCGCGATTACATATGTGCGCTAGTTCATGGCGGATGACGGCGTCTGCTTCCATGCTGTGGCTCCGGGCCAGCCTGATCAGACCATCGGATACGACCAGCATCGGCTGTCTGACGCGGTGTACGACGCGAGCGCCGATGTGGCCGTCGCCACCGGCGCGATATACGACGAGGCGCCTAGTCAGTCCGAGTTCGACGCCCACGCGTGCGATGAGCGACTCGACATCGGAGAAGCGGGCGTCGAGCGGCGTGAAGCGCAGCCGCCAGAGCGTGATCCCGACGAGGGTTGAGCGCAGAACCGCATAGACCAACCACAGCAGCACGAAGAGAACGCTCACGTCGATGAGGCGGCTAGCATCCGCATCGCCGCTACCGAGAAGATTCACTACGACAAACGCGATAAGCAGCGACGTCGTTAGGCTGCGATCAGGGACCATGCTGATCCGGGATTCGCGTCCGTTCGCATCGACTGCGGTGACGGCGTGCAGATTCAAGCAGCCTGCTTCGCTAGGCGGACGAGCAAGTCGGGCCGTGCGACAAGCGTCTTTGTGAAGCTGTCAGCGGCACGCTGTGCTTCTGGTGGTGCAATGCCATGATTGACGAGATGCGCTTCGAGTTGCTCGCCAAGCGTTTTCAGGTCGCCCGCCGCGACGCTCGTTCCTTCGCGTGGACCGTGGAGCCAAGTCACTATCTTTTTGCCCAGACGGTTGCCGATCTCCTTCGCCGCTGCTCCGAAGACGTCCTTCACGAACATCCCTAGGAGAGGCGCGAGCAACGCAATGCCAGTCTCGATGCCGAATCCCTGCATGTGATCGCCATGCGCGACCGATTTGGTCGTCCGATCGCCGTACCAGTCATCGGCGAAGTCCAGCTCTTCTGGTCGGACTTCGGCAACTACACTGCGAATCACGTCGAGAGCGGCGCCCTGATCAAGGCCCATCGGCCGGAACCTCCTAATTGTCGAGATGCAGCAATTGTACGTGAACGAATGATGCGAGTCGAATGCTTTGAACCCGCGACCTATCCAACCATGGAACTGGTGTAACCGAAGGTGTGTGGAGGTTCTACAGACAGCTCATCGCCACCTTCGGCGACTGGGTGTACAGGCCCGGATCGTAGACGCTCGTCTCGCTGTCAATGCCGCCATCCTCTGCCAGCTTTCGCAGCGCGGCGATGTCGGGCACAGCGAACTGCTTGCCGTCACGATGGACCCAGAACTCGTTCGGCGGCGGCTCGGGCTCTTTGTGAAAGGCGTCGCGTAGCTCCGCCACGTCCCGAGCGTGCGTAAATTGCTTCCGCGTCGCGTCGTAGATCTGACCGCCCGGCTTGACGCGGCCTTCCTTCGCCCATTGCACGAGCGTGGCGATGTCGGGAGCGTGGAACTGCTTGCCGTCCTGATGAATCCAGTAGTCGGGCTGCGGTTGCGGTACGACCTGACGCGCCGCGACGTGAGACTTCACGTCGCGCTGCGCGAGCGCTTGGATCGACGTGATGCACGCCTCGAACTCCGGGCTATCGAATCCGTTGGACGCAGAGGCCGAGGAGGGAGTCGTAGCTTCGTTTTTCGTTCCCGAGGACCCGCAGCGAAGAACGAAGCTGTGACCCCCGAGCGCCCCTCGAGAGCACGCGCCTGCGTCCGAGTAGTCACGAGTGGGCGACGATGATTGGAGCGGAGATCGGCGTGAATCGCCGTCGGGCTACTTGTACAGCGAATTCGCCTGGGTGCATGTCGCGTGGATCAGCGCTCACGAGGCAGCCGCTGCTTCCATCTGCCTTCGTGGCGTGCCTGATGAAGGATCGCGTAGACCATGATCGTTTCTTCTTCGGCGGTGAAGTAGATCGCGTAGTGAAACCGCGTCATCAGCGCGCGCCTTACCTGTCGGGCAATGGCGGGGTACATCAGCGGGCGCTCTTCGATTGACGAGATGACGGCACGAAACTCTTCGAGGAACGCATCGACCATGTGCGGCGCCTCGCGCTCGTACCAGCCGCGCGCGCGCCGAAGGTCCGACAGTGCTGCTCCACGAAGACGGAGCTCCCGGCTCATCGTCCGGGCAGGAGCTCCTTCCTCACCTCTTCCCACGAGACGCTGTCATCCGGGTTGCGGCGATGATCCTCGAGGCGCTCCTCGAGAACCTCCTTGTGCCAGTCGGGCACGGGCACGTCATGAGGAGGCAGGCTGTCCCAGAGCTTTTCGATCAGATGCAGCCGCTCATCCGTCGTAAGGTCGAAGATTTCCTCTTTGCTCAGCGTTCTGCCCATCGTCCTATTCTAAGACGGGTGTGAGCAACTGGAAGAACGTCTTCATGCACCCGGCGTCGTAAACGGAACCACGATCGATCCGCGCTTCGCGAATCAGTGCCGGCCGGCTCGCGCCGTCGCGCGAGGTCCGCGCGCAATTCCACCCGTTCGTCACGCCGCTGATTCCGCTCGTCACAAGGTCGTCGCCCGATCCGGACGCTGCGGGGCACGATGCGCCGCGAAAGGAGAAGCGAATGAAACTGTTTGCAACGATGCTGTTGGTTCGATTGGTTCTGGTGACAATGCCGTGCGTCACGCCGTGCTCCGCGGACGAGACTGCGATCAACAAGGCGGTGGCGAAACGGGTCTACGAAGAAGGGCTGAGCCGCGGGATCTTCACGGTGCCGTACACGGACGACTTCGTCGGACACGGCGGCTCGAGGACGTTCACCCACGAGGACGGCATGAACGAGGCGAAGGGATGGCGCTCGGCATTTCCCGACCTCGCCGTGAACGTCGATCTCATGGTTGCCGAGCGCGATCTCGTCGCCGTCCGCTGGACTGCGTGCGGCACGAATACCGGCACGGGGAACGGCATCCCGGCGACCGGCCGGAAGGTGGAGGTGAGCGGCACGGCGATCTTCCGCTTCGTGGACGGCAAGATCGCCGAGGAGTGGACCTCGGCCAATACGCTCGGCCTGATGAAGCAGCTCGGCCTGCGGTAAGTAGAACGCACGCACTTGACCCACGGATGAGGAGACGACGGGGGCCTCCGGCGGCCGGGGCCATCGGCCCCGGACCCCGTTGGTTGGCCCAGCCTCCGCGACACAGCCTCGTATCTCGCGACAGAGTGTCGCGGAGGCTGGGCCAACCAGCGGGTCCGGGCCCGCGGCCCGGCCGCCGGAGGCCCCCCGTCGTTCCCTGATCGGTTGGTGAAGTGAGAGCATTCTGCTTTAGGCTGAACACCGTGCGAGGGGCGCTGATCATCGCTGCAGGCTGGACGCTCTGCGGCCTGCTGCTCGCAGCGCAGGCGCACGTCTCGGCGGCGATGCGCGGCGAGCCGATCGGCTGGATGCGTCCGCTCGCGATCTGGCTCGCGTGGGCCTGGATCTGGGCGCTCCTCACGCCGGCGATTCTGCGTCTCACCGCGCGCTACCCGTTCGGCAGAGCACGGGCGCTGCGCAGCGTGCTCGTGCATGTAGCCGGAAGCGTCGTGGCCGTGCTGCTCAACCTCGCGATTTTCGCGCTCCTCGCTCCGCTGGTCGGGGCGAGGAGCGACGCCGGCTCCTGGAGCGCCACCTTCCTCCGGCTCCTCGGGTCGACGTTCCTGCTCGACCTTCCTGCCTACTGGCTGCTCGTCATCGTGGCCGAGACCACACGGCTCTCGCGTCTCGAAGGGCAGTTCGCCGAAGCGCGGCTGCTCGCGCTCAAGGCGCAGTTGCAGCCGCACTTCCTGTTCAACGCGCTCAACACGGTGTCCGTGTTGATGCGCGAGGACGCCGACGCCGCGGACGACGTGCTCGTGAGACTCAGTGGATTGCTGAGGAAAACGCTCGACAGCTCCGCGAAGCACGAAGTTCCGCTGCGCGAGGAGCTGGAGCTCGTCGAAGCGTATCTCGAGATCGAGCGCGTCCGTTTCTCCAACCGCTTTGCCTATCGCATCGACGTCGCCGGCGAGGCGCTCGACGCTCCCGTGCCTCCGCTCATCCTCCAGCCGCTCGTCGAGAATGCGGTCCGTCATGGCGTCGCGCGGCGCATCGCTGCGGGACGGATCGAGATCGCTGCCGCGCGACGGAACGGCCGGCTGCAGCTGACCGTGCGCGACGACGGGCCGGGGGTCGCGGCCGGTGCGCACGACGGCATCGGTCTGTCGAACACACGCGCACGATTGCAGCAGCAGTACGGTGCGCGTCATACGTTCGCTCTCGCGAGTCACCGCGACGGCGGAATGATCGTCTCGCTGGAGATCCCCGCGTGATTCGCGTGCTCATCGTCGACGACGAGCCGATCGCGCGGCGCGGCATCCGCCAGCAGCTGCGGGGCGAAGCCGACCTCGAGGTCATCGGCGAATGCGGTGATGGAGCGGCGGCGATCGACGCAATCACGGGGCTCGCACCCGATCTCGTCTTTCTCGACATCCAGATGCCCGAGGTCGGCGGCTTCGACGTCGTCGAAGCGATCGGTGTCGCGCGAATGCCTGCGGTCGTCTTCGTCACCGCTTACGACGAGCATGCACTTCGCGCGTTCGACGTGCATGCGGTCGACTACGTGCTCAAGCCGATCGACCGGCATCGCTTCCGCACCGCGGTCGAGCGCGCACGGCGGCGGCTGGCGGACGCGCCGGGGCAGCTCGACAGGCGGATCGCGGCCGCGCTCGGAGAGCTCGGACGCCCGGCGCACGACTACGCCAAGCGGCTGGCCATCAAGGGCGACGGACGCGTGATTCTCGTCGACGTCGACGAGGTCGATCGACTCGAAACGGCAGGTAACTACGTCGAGGTGCACAGCGGAGCGCGCCATCATCTCGTGCGCGAGACGATGGCCAGTCTCGAGGCGCGGCTCGATCCCGCGCGCTTCGTCCGCGTCTCACGCTCGTCGATCGTCAACGCCGATCGCGTCCGCGAGCTGCAGCCGATGTTCAACGGCGACTTCGTCGTCGTGCTGCGCGACGGCACGAAGGTCGCCGGCAGCCGCCGCTACCGTGCGGCCTTCGACATGCTCACGCGCTGACGCTGCGCTCACGGTCTCCGTCCCCCTCGGTGCCTCTGTGTCTTCGTGGTGAATACCCCGAGGACGGGAGTCAAAGCGGTGACTGCGGTCACCGCACTCCATACCGCTGCCGCGTGTAGTGCCCCGTCGGCCTCGGCGGCGCCTCACGCCGTTCAGTTGGGGTCACAGCTCCACAGGCGATGCGACGTGTGACAATCGGTCTGGTGTCTTCCTCTGCACCGATGATCCGCGAACGGTTCGAGCGCGATGGGTGGGCGCTGGTCCAGGGCTTCCTCACGCCACGAGAGGTGGACGCGCTTCGCTCGGCGAGCGACGAGCTGGCGTCGAAGGGTGCGCATCTCCTGGCCGACGCCGAGATCGACGGCGCGCGTTACCAGGTGCAGACTGCGAGCGGCCGCCGCGGTGAGCGCGCGATCATTCCCGGCGCGCTGCGAAAGATCACGTTTGCGTCGTCCGCCAGCGACGAGGTGGCCCTGCTCCGCAATGACCGGCGGGTCCTCAAGCTCATGGAGTCGGTCGGCGTGACGTCGCCGCGTTGGATCGTCGATCAGATCAACCTGAAAGCGCCCCGGGTCGGCACTGGCTTTCCGTGGCACCAGGACGTGGCGTTCGTCGCCTGGCAGCAGCGTGACGCGATCGCGAAACACGGCGGTGCGAATCTGGTGATCGCCCTCGATCGCGCGGACGAGGGGAACGGCGGGTTCGAGGTCCTCTCCGGCACCCACACCAGCGGCGCGGTGAAGTTCGATTACGACACTGCCGACACCAATGCAGGCGTCTTCGACGAGAGCCGTCGAACGCTCATCGCGCTCGATCCAGGTGACGCGGTCGTCTTCCATCCGCACCTCGCGCACGGGTCAGGACCGAATCCCTCACCGCTTCCGCGCCGCCTCGTCGCACTCTGGTTCATCGGTGCGCCAGCCATCACTCCGCGGCGTCAAGACGTCATGTCGTAGGTTCGCGTCAGTGCCTGACCGCACGGCGCCGCACCAACGGCCAATTCCGCACCTTCATCACCGCCGCGAAGAGGTCGAGGCGCGGCGTGGTGATGCCGTTCCGGCTGTCGACGATCGGGCGTCCCGTCGACTCGAGTACCTCCTCGATGGCGTCGGGCGTCAGCTGGGGATCGATCTGCCGCAGCACGGCCACGGCCCCGGCCACGTGCGGCGCTGAGAATGACGTTCCGCTGGCGAGCGAGATTCCGAACGTTTTGTATGCCGTCGGCACGCCGTAACCGGGCGCGAGGAGATCGAGCTGCGCGGCGGAGTTCGAGAAGCAGGTGACCCGATCGACTTCCGCCGGCTTGTCGGTGCATCCGAGCAGCGAAGCCGACGAGAGATTCTGGTGGTAGATCGCGCCGACGGAAATCACTCCACTGATGCAGGCGGGGGGACGGATACCCTTGGTCCACGCGTCGTTGCCGCTCGCGGCCACGAGGACGGTCCCACGGGCGCGCACGCGTGCGAGGGCAGCAGTGAGGGCGGGGTTGTCTACGTCGCAAGCGCCGTTCGACAGAAAGCCGATGGCGAAGCTCATGTTGACGGCGTCGACGTGCAGCGGGCTCGCGGCGATCCAGTCGAGTGCCGAGATCACTTGCGACGTCCAGGCGACGTTGGCGGTCCCGTCGGACAAGCGGATCGCGACGATGTTCGCTCCCGGCGCGATGCCGCGCGGCGCGACGCCGCCGCTGCCGGCGATGACCCCGGCAACGCCTGTTTCGTGAGGGAGGTCGTCGCGCGCCGAACCGCTGCCGAATTGCTCGGTTGCGCCATTCGGGCAGCATCCCTTGCCGTTCACATAGGTGCAGTAACAGCGCTCCTCGATGATGCGGTCCTTCAGGTCCGGGTGCTGCGAAACGCCGGTGCCGAGCACCGCGACCGTGCTGCCGGTGCCGTCGAAGCCGAGCGCGTGCACCCCGCCGAGGCCGATCAGCTGTCCGTTGAGGCCGATCTCCCCGGTCAAAGCCGCGGTCACGCTGCGGGAAAACCGGGGCCCGACGGAGAAGACGCTGCGTGAAGGCTTCGGCTCGACGGGGATGCCGCTGCCGGGAAGGTCGGGCTCGACGGAGAGGACGTCGGGATCGCTCAGGAGGCGCTGCAGCTCCGCGTCGTCGACCGTCGCGGCAAACCCCGGAACGGCGTGCCACCTCGCATGGATGCGTGCGGCGTTGCGCTCGATCGCCGCGCTTTCGGGCCGATTGAGGAGAACGATGACGCGCTGATCGGCGCGCGCGGAGCCGGCAACGAGTGCCGCGGCGAGGGCGGTAGCGAAATACCAGCGAAGGGGTCGGATCATGGCAGTGTTGTAGCGAGTGCAGCTTTCGCGACTGCGAGTGCGATGAGTTGCGGGTCGCCGGCAGTCTTGGCGGGATACGCATTGATGACGACCGCAATGGCGATGTCCCGATCGGTGAGATAGAGGAGAAAACTCTGGTAGCCCTCGATTGCGCCGCCGTGCCACACGGCCGGATGCCCCAGGATCGGCTGCCTGACCACACCGAGCGCGTAACCGTTCCCCACGAGCGCGTTGTTTGCGAGACGCGCGGGGGTGGTCATCGTCACGTATGAGGAGGGGAGCATGACGTAGCCGGTGGCGAGGAGGTGCGCCCAGCGAGCGAGATCGGATGCGGTGCTGCAAAATGAGCCGCTCGACCAGACCGCCGACGGGTGCGGTGGCTTCATCGTCGACAACCCCGGTACGAGCCCGCCGTACCCTTCCGGTAGCGGCAGGTTGTGCGTTCCGCACACGCCCGTGTCGATGAGGCCGAGCGGCAACGCGAATTCCTCATGGATGAAATCGGCGAACGACTTGCCCGTGACCGATTCGATCGCATAGCCGAGCAGCATGTAGCCGGCGTTGCTGTAGCTCCACCCTGCGCCGGGGGGGAAATTGAGCGGCTGCTGGTTGAGCGACTGAATCACCTGGGCACGCGTGGCGGGCCCGAAGGAGCCTGTCCCGGGCAGCTGCCAGCTGAGAGGGATTCCCGCGGTGTGGCTCATGAGGCGCCGCAGGGTGATCGTCGCTCCAGAGGTGTCGAACTCCGGTACGTATTTCTGGATGGGATCGTCGAGTGTCAGAGCCCCGCGCTCGGCGAGGCGGAGAATCGCCGCCGCGGTGAATTGCTTCGTGACCGAGCCGATCTGCATCACCGAGCGCGGTGTTGCGGCAGTCGCGTTGATTTTGTCGGTCACGCCGAACGCCGCGGAGTAGATGATCCGGTCGCGGTGCCACACCGCGATCTGCACCGCCGGAACGCCCGAGTCCATGGCCGCCTGGGCGGCCTGCTGCGCCGCCGCCACGATGGCCGCTGGCGGTACGTACGGGGACGAATGCCGCACCGCTCGCGTGCGCGCGGCGGCGACAGGAACGTGTCCGAGAATCAGAACCACGGCGAGGAGTGCTCGAGTCATTGGATGGTCTCCCATAGCGAACGCGCGCCCGCCTGCCGGCGTGACGCGCGTTCGCCGTCATCAGCGCATGGTGAGCATCTTCAGGCTGCCGTCGTTGGTGCGGTTGTCGGTGGTAGCCGAATAGAAGACTGCCGGTCCGCCGCTCGTGATCTGGATGCGGGCGAAACCGCCGGCGGGCGGCGTGACGCCGGCGAGGAACGCGCTCAGCGGGATCTGCTCGAAGTAACTGGCGGGCACAGTCCGCGCGGTTGTGCTGCCCACCAGCGCGCCGGTGGCGTCGTAGGCCGTGACCACGAACGTCGTGGACTGGCCGAGGGTGCGGATGCCCATGTTGACGCGGTAGTTCGTCAGATCGGCCGGGATCGTGAAGTCGGCGTATGCACCGCTCTTGATCGCCTCGTAGGATGTGACCATCTCTTCCGTGAACCCGGACGTCCCGGCGGCGCCGGCGTCGTTATAGACGCGCGTGGTGATTACGGGCGTGAAGCCGGTGGTCAGCACGTCTACCGAGCCGAGGCCTGTCTGTCCCATGTCGGCCACGATATCGGTGTAGGTCCGGCTTTCGTTCCCCCCGAGGTGCACGAGTATCCTCGGATCGCCGGGCTCGGCGCTCCGGTTGGCCGGGTGAAAGACGAGCATCACGCCGAACCCGAACGGGGTGGGGTTGGCGAACGCAATCTCCGTCCGGAAGAAGGAGCCGAAGGCACCGGCGAGGGAGCCAACGACGGGCACGACGCCGGCATGGCGCAACACACCTGTTTGTGCGGCGGCGTTCAACCTGAAGCCGGCACGGACGGTGGTGTTGCTCGCGCTCAGCGTGCCGCCGTTGAAGTCAGCGCTGGTCTCGTAGAGGACGTCGTCCGGGCGGCCGGCCGCGAAGCCGACACCACCACAACCAGGCTTCATCTGCGTCACCGCCAGAACGTCGCCGCGCTTGACCGAGATGGCGGGAAACGAGAGGGAGATCACGTTGTTGTCCACGATCACCCCGGGCGCTGTCCCGTTGCTCGATTCGAACGGCCCGGCTGAGCCGACCAGTTCGAGCACGCCCAGCGGCCCGCCGGCGCCGGGTCGGAAGAAGCGGATCTTGATTTGCTCGCTGCATGGAGCGTTGCTGATCCAGCGAAGCGTGGCGTGCGTGATCGTTCCGTCCATCGTCACCGGCCGGGTGAAGTCGATGTACGTGAGCGGCCCGGAGGCAACTGCTTCACCGGGTTGCCAGATGAGGTCTCCCGCCGTCGTCTGCGCGGCGAGCGGCGTGGCGGCGAGTGCGAGCAGCATGAGCAGACCGAGAGCGGCGTAGCGTCGGGTCATTATGTCTCCTGAGTGTCGAATTGGTTTTTGCGCGGATCGGCGACGAGAGGGAGCCGGCTGCGCAGGCCGCGTTGGTGACGCATCTCTCTCGCTCGTCGGCTCCCTCACGCTCGGCGGATTGTGACTGCGGCATCGCGCCCGGAGTACGCTTTGTGATGACATTGTGACCAGATGGACCGTGGCAGTGGCCGTCGCTCACCAAGCGTCTTGAACGGTCATTCCCCATGCACCACAATCAGCGTCTGTGGCGATTACCGCGCTGATCGTTGACGACGAGCCGCTGGCGCGGAAGCGGATCCGCAGGCTTCTGCGCGCGGCGACGGACCTGACGATCGTCGGCGAAGCGGCCAGCGGCGAAGAAGCGTTGCGCATCGTCGGCGAACAGGCGCCTCAAGTCATGTTTCTCGACGTGCAGATGCCGCGGATGGACGGCTTCGAGGTCGTACGACGCATGCCCGCGGAGTCGCGACCGCTGATCGTTTTCGTCACGGCGTATCAGCAGTACGCACTCGAGGCGTTTCGCGCGGCGGCCGTGCAGTACCTCCTCAAGCCCGTCGAACGAGAGTCGCTGCGGCTGGCACTGACGCGCGTGCGGGAACTGGTCGCGGCAAGATCGAATCCATCACTGACCGCCTTTCTCGAGCGCGTCCAGCAGCGGACCGCCTTCATGCAGCACGTGGCGGTGAAGTCCAAAGGACGCGTGCGGCTCGTCCCGGTCGAGCAGATCGACTGGTTCGAATCTTCCGGCAACTACGTGCGCCTCCACGTCGGCAGCGAGCGCTTTCTGCTGCGACAGACGATGAGTGGCCTCGAGCAGAAGCTCGACCCGACAGACTTCGTACGCATCCATCGCACGACCATTGTGAACGTGCAGCGCGTACGCGACACCCGCCCCGCATCGCACGGTGATCACATCGTCGTACTGCACGACGGAACGCAACTGCAGATGTCGCGTGCGTATCGCGAGCGCCTGGACGGCTCGCCGCAGGACGGCTCGCCGCAGTGAGATACGTAGCCGTCATCGCCGGCCTCGCGATGCTGCTGCTCGACGTACTGGAGCGGCTTGCATTCGGTCAGCGTCTGACTGCGGATCTCGGCTGGCTCGCGTTCGGGTGGGCCGAGTGGATCGTCCTCGCCCCGCTGGTGGTTCGACTGGCGACCGCCGTCCCCTATCGGCGCCGTCAGAGGTGGCGTTTCCTCGGCGTCCATCTGTTCGGGGCTCTCGCCTTCCATGTCGTTCACCTGGCCATTTACACACTCGTTTTCGTAATGGTCAAAGGCCCCCCGCCTTCCCCGGGACCATCGCTGTGGACGATCTTGCTGTGGTGGATCCCCCCACACATGTTGATGGATTTCCTCGTCTATGGCGTGACGGTGGTAGCCACGCAGATGTCTCTCTATCTGCGAGCGTCAGCACGGCGAGACCAGGAACGGCTCGCGCTGGAACGGTCGCTGGCGCAGGCGGCACTGGATCGCCTGAGCCTCGAATTACCAGCCCACGTCGTAAGCGAGCGGCTCCTCCAGATCGAGCGAGCCATCGCGCTCGACGCCGACCGCGCCGAAGTCCTCATCGAGGAGTTCGCCGCTTCGCTTCGTGAATCGCTGAACGTCGCCAGTGTCCAGGCAGCGATCGATGAGGTTGCGCAGGACGAAGCGGAATGGGAAGAGGAGCTTGCGCCGGCAACTCGGCAATGGTCCCTCCCGCTCCGGCTCCTGCTCTTGTTCAGCATCCTTCCCGCGTATGAGCTCTTGTGGAGCGTCATGCAGGCGCTGTTTGCCGTGTGGAGGAATCAAGCGCTGTCGTGGGGTCCGGTGCTGTGGGCTGCCACGCTGGCGGTCGAGTTCTTTCCCGTAACGCTGGCCATGGTATGGCTGGGCAGGCGCGTGCAACGCGTGTGGCCGCTCATCATCGTCGCGGTCATCCTTCCGTTGTTGTGGGGCGAAACACTCGTCAGCTTCTGGCGAGCCATCGGATTTCCGCGCGACCCCGATCGTGCGCTCTTCGGCCCACTGGATCCGATTTTCTTCCTCGGCATCGCGCTGGCCACGCTGGCGCATTCGCGCTACCGCGAGGCGGCCGCCGCGGCGGCGAAGGTCGCCGAACTCGAAACGTCGATGCTGCGTACACGCGCGATGCTTCTTCGCTTGCAGCTGAACCCTCACTTCCTGTTCAACTCGTTGAACTCCGTTGCCGCGCTCCTCGAGGACGACGCCTCCACCGCGCAACGGATGACCGCGGAACTTCGGCACTTCGTCGTGCGCGTGCTCGAGCGTTCAGACCGGGAGGAGGTGCCGCTCAGTGAGGAGCTGGATTCCCTGGCCGCCTACGTGGCAATCGAAAACATTCGCTTCGGAGGACGCGCGGAGCTCGTCATCGAGGCGAGCGACGACGCGCAAGCTGCGCTCGTACCGAGCTTCCTGCTGCAGCCTCTCGTCGAGAACGCACTGCGCCACGGCCTCCTCCCGGAAAAGGGGGGGCAGGTATCCGTACACGCGAAAGTCCGAAGCGGCGAGGTTCACATCAGAGTGAATGACGATGGTGGCGCGAATCACCGCGAGGTACCCGCGCGCGAGGGGCTGGGGCTCTCCAATACACGCGCGCGCCTGGCGCAGATGTATGGCGATGGATTTTCTTTCGACATTGCGCCGCGAGAAAACGGATTCGCCGTCACGACGGTGCTCCCGTACCGCCAGCAGGCTGCCGCGCTTGATGCTGCGTAAGACTTTGTTTGGAAGGGGTGTTCAGAGCTTTCTTCTTCTCGTTCATCTGAGAAGAAAGAAGTGGCCCAAACGTTTCAGCTGCCGAAGGCAGCACAAGATCGGTAGCCCCCGGCTTCAGCCGGGGGTACGGACGAACCCTGATCGAGCCCGCGAAGCGGGCGACAGAACCGGCTTTGCTGTGCGTGGGCAACTCCTCTGTCTTTCGCCGCCTTCGGCGGCGGGGAAAGCCTCTTCGACGTCAGCAGCTCGTCCCCACGATTACCAAGCCGGGGTCGGACCTGGTCTGACCCCCAGTGGCAGCAGACCCATCGCAGGAACTGTCTCTAGCGCAGCAGCTTCGCCTGCGCATACTTGCGGCAGGCGATCTTTCTGGAATCAAGGAGGAAATCATGAAGCTCTCCCGAGTCATCCTCGTCTGTACCTTGTTGCTGTCCGCCGCCGTCCCGACGTTTGCCGCTCCCCCCTGCCAGTATTGCCTCACTGAAGCAGGTCCGTGCGTGAACGAGTCGTTCGGCCTCCGTTGCCGGACCATCGGCGGCGTTTGCACGGAGTCGGGCGGACTCTGCATCGGATTCTCGAACAGCCCGGTGCTGAGCGAATGGCAGGTGGCCTCGATCGAGTTCACCCGTCCGGATCCCGCCACCAAAGTCCTCACCACGGTCGTGATTCGTCCGACCCCCATCGCGCAGGACGGGACACTGTTGCTCGCCGCGCGAAAGTAAGCACCCCACCACTACTGCGAAAAGGCCGGAGAGATCGCCGTTCGGATGATCGTCATGCGCACACTCGTCTACTCATCGCTGCTCGTCCTGTCACTCTCCGCATCCGCCGCCGACCTTCGGATCGCCGTGGACCGCAACGGGTTCACCGGGCCGCTCGAGCTGGCGCTCGCGCCGCGGGTGGACGGAGCGCCTCCCCAATGGTCGGCGTCGAAGACGATCGCCGCCGCGGAGTCGGCCGCTACCTTCACCGGCCTGCCGGAGGGCCTCTACCTCGTGCTGGCCCGAGGGCCGCAGCCGCTGCAGAGGCTCAGCGGGAAGGCGAACGTCGGCAGCGGCGGAGGGGCGGTGCGCCTCACGCTGCCGAAGGGGAAGACGTCGCTCCGGGTGATGCTGGCGGGGCGGGCGGTGGCTCGCGCGGAGGTCCTCCTCACCGAGGAGGAGTCGCTCTGGGAGACACGCCTGGAGGCCGGCGACGACGGCCGCTTCGCGGGTGCGCTGTGGCAGCCGGGCGCGTACACCGCCAGCGTCTGGCGCGATCGCGCCGCCGCGCCGTACGTGGCCGACATCGCGCTGTCGGCGGAGCTGTTGACCATCGATGTTCCCGATCGCCTCGTGACCGGCCGCGTGGTCGGCGAAGACGGCCGGCCGGTCGCCGGCGCGAAGGTCATCCTGCGGACGCAGGGCGAGCACCTGACGCAGACCGCCGGCACCAGCTCCGGGCCTGACGGCCGCTTCGAGTTCTTCGGCGTGCGCGAGGGCGCCCAGACCCTCCGGGCGAAGGCGCCGTCCTGGCTCGACAGCGACGCGGCCAGCTTCGAGCTCCTCGGCGCCCCCGCGCGCCACTCGCTCGAGCTCAGGCTGGCCCGCGGCACGCAGCGAACGGTGCGCGTCCTCGACACGCACGGCGACCCGGCCGGCGATGCGATGCTCTTCGCGGCTTGCGGCGGGCACATCAAGTCGACCGCGCTCACCGATGAGCAGGGGAGGGCGGAGGTGGCGCTGCCGGACGCGCGCGGCTGTTCGATCTACGCGCTGCCGAAGGAAGGCTCGCTGGCCGTGGCGCAGGTCGCCGGAAAGGGACCGCTGGAGGTGCGGGTACGCGAAGGGTCGTCGTCGCTGAAGCTGGCGCTGAAGTCCGAGGGCGGCGCGGCCTTTTCCGACATCTGGCTCCTCATGCGCATCGACGGCACGGTCGTTCCGCCCGCCATCGCGCAACAGCTCTTCACCCGCGGGCTGCGACTGATGACCAACGCCGAAGGGAGCATCTCGCTCGCGCACATCCCCCCGGGGACCTACGACTTCTGGCCCTATCGGTCCGAGGCCGAGGGGCAGATGCTGTACGACACGGGGTGGATGATGGCCGCGCCGATCTCGCTCGACGTGGTGAGCGGCGAGAACAGTGCGACCGTGCGGCTCAGGGCACGGCGCTAGGGGCAATCGCCGAGCGCCCCGACGGGGCCAGGCGGAGGATCGTCTCGACCGACAAGCGCAGGCGCCAGGACATCCGCGAGCGATTGTGTGGCTTAGACTCGCCGCATGGGACTCTTGACCTTCAGCATCAACGTCACCCTGGACGGCTGCGTCGACCACCAGGAGGGAATCGCCGACGACGAGACACACGCCTTCTTCACCCGCCTCATGG
>Ga0190270_10000054_pt1 | contig 54674 bp, 41 predicted proteins | sample Popmic320T_FD_133748 | JGI IMG/M metagenome (GOLD analysis project Ga0190270, IMG submission 133748) | Populus adjacent soil microbial communities from riparian zone of Weber River, Utah, USA - 320 T | ecosystem: Environmental > Terrestrial > Soil > Riparian zone | place: USA: Utah | collected...
CACGGCTTGTTCGAAAGTCCACTTGCCCGTGTGCAGGTTTACATCGACGCCGATACGCGCAGCGCGATAACGCGAGAGACGAAGTATCTGGCCCTGCGCCGGCGAGTTGTTTGGATATAGACCTGTGCGCATTAACATCTCCTCGCCGTAGAGTGCCCAACCTTCAATGAGGATGCCGTCGTAATTCTGGCGACGGATCTCGTTGGGCAGGTGGTTCGCAATCGATAGTTGCAGGAAGTGGCCGGGAATTCCTTCATGGCCCAGGATGGGTCTTGGATCTTCTATCGCCGCCCGGATATAGAAGTTTCGCGACTGCGGATTGTAAGTAGGGATGAAATAGAAACCGCTTGGGTCTTTGTCATAAACGCCGGGCGGGTTCATGAAGCCGCCGGGACTGGTCGGCTTGAATGCTTCGGGCAGCTGACGAATCGTGAATGGCCCCAGGTAATCAGGAATCGTAATCAGCTTGTTCGTCTTAAGGAAATTGATCATCTCCTCCTGACGGCTTTCGTAAGCTTTGAGGAAGGCCTGCTGGTCTGCTGGTATGTTCTTGCTGCGCGCAGGATTCGGATCAGCGAGCGACGGATCAGGAAGCATTGACTCGAGGGCACGATAACGCGCCAACTCCGCCTGGCCCAACATGTCAACCTGCTTAGCGTCGAGCGGCAAGTAGTAAATCTCCTTCAGCAGATAGTTATAGTTTTCCTCGCCCATAGGTTTGAAAGGCACCATCCCCGGCAAACGCCTTTCGAGCCAGTCGGCAAAACCATGAATCGATCGGAGCGCGGCATCACGCGACACAACCAGATCGTTTTTCTCGGCCGGAGATAAACCTGTCGCAAGTGTCATCAGGCTGTCGTTGAAAAGACTGTCGATTGAACGGGCGGAATCAATCGCCAGTTGCGCATACAGCCTGACTGGTTTGGTCAGGTTTCCTTTGGCTTGCTCGATCATGAATGGCATCTGTTTCAGACGCGCAGTGGCCGCCAGCGCGCGCACGCGCGGGGTGTCGTACTCCTTTTTTAACAGGGAGAAGATGCCGTTGCTGCATTCGTTAACGTAAAGCTGTGGATCGGTCTCGGAGAAATTGATCACGCGATTGAAGAAGTCGACGTTGTCCAGTTGCGCTCTGAATAGAAGCCAATCAATGCGGTCGTCCCTGGTCCAATTGGAGGTGGGCATTGCCCGCACTTTAGCCAGTAGTTCCTGGACATGAAGTTTTCGGTCAAGAATGCGCGAGAGCGAATAATCCGTGAGACGATCGTCCCAGGTGTGGAGGCCGGCGTCACTGGAAGCAACCGGATAATTCTGATCACGCCACTTGTAATAGTCCTGGGCCAGCTTGCGGAGGTCTGCGGGCGTGGTTGGCTTTTGCGCGAAGGCGGAACAGGGCATCAAAATCGCCCCAGTTATCAGAAATAAGATCAGCAGCTTCATTCTTAACCCTCGATGTTCGGATGAAATAATCGATACGATCCACGAATCACACGAAATTGCACGAACGCTATTTCGTGTTGATTCGTGTATTTAGTGGATGGTACTTGTTCAAGACGGGTCGTTCACCGACACGTCGCATTTCTGTAAAAGGGTCCGAGCATTCCTTTGCAAGCCAGCCAGCTTCGCCCGCTTCATCGCGCTGCCACGAAAGTGGGCCGCGTAAGTCTCCGGCGTCATCTCGAGCACGTCGGCAAGTTCTGCATTAACGTTACCCGTCCGCGGTTGAAAGCGTGGTTCAGCGGTTACCTGCTCGAATCGGTTCCAGGGACAAACATCCTGACAGATGTCGCAGCCATAAAGCCACCCGGCCAAATTCTCCGCCACCTCGGGAGCCATCTCCGGTTCTCGCAATTCGATCGTCGCGTAGGAAATGCATTTATTGGAATCAACCACATAAGGTTCGGTGATCGCCTGCGTGGGACATGCGTCAATACAGAGTGTGCAGGCGCCACAGTGATCATCAATCGTCTCCTGGTCATAAGCGAGATCTATATTCAGCAAAAGCTCGCCGATGAACACCCACGATCCATATTCTGGAGTAATCAGATTTGTGTGTTTGCCGATCCATCCAAGGCCCGCTCGCGCTGCCCACGCCTTGTCCATCATTGGTTGAATGTCGACGCAAACTTTTCCTTCAACTTCCGGGGCCTGCTGCTGAATCAATGACATCAAAGCGCGGAGTTTGCCGCCCACAACGTCATGGTAGTCATCGCCCCAGGCATAACGGGAGACCTTGCCCCTGGCCGGATCGTCCGTGTGTTGCGCCTGAGTGTAGTAGTTCATAGCGACCACGATTACAGATCGCGCAGACGGAAACAGCTTAACCGGATCTGTGCGCATGCCGGGGTCGCGTGCCATCCAGCGCATCTGGCCCGCGTAGCCGCGCTCAAGCCACGTCAGCAATCGTTCGCGAGGTTTATCAAGTGACGTCGCCGGGACGATGCCGACCTTCTCAAAGCCTGCTTTCAGCGCCAGCTGCTTGATGCGCAGGGACAGTTCGCGTGCGCGAATCAGAGCGTCGTTTATGTTGCCACTGACAGAGGTAACTTCGCCTTGCATCACCTAATAAGGATACGAGCGCAGTTGGCTGAGAGTCTAGTTGGCAAGTGAACGGGAATTGAGGTGTGCTGCCAAGTGAAGAAGGGCACTGAGTAGAGGGCGATCTACAACTCCACTCTGCCCTTCCCCACTTGCGGGGGAAGGGGGAACTGAACCAGCGGGAACATTCCGGGGGAAAACGGGAGACTTAAAACGACTACTGAATTCTCTGTAGTGTTACCGTCGTCATTGGAGACGTCCCGCTCGTGCGATTGAATGAAAGCCAGTAGCCGGCTTTTGCATAACGCACCATCTTGTAGACAGAGCCGTCGGCCTTTGCTTCAACATCAGCGCCAAAGACGTCCTTCGCCGTCGGGGTATTGTTACCAATTGTCATGAAGTCGGCAGAGATCGCAGTCACCTTATGGGTCTTATCATAAAGGACCTGCGCGGTTTCGTTTTCACCGAAGACATAAAAATCCTGTTCGTCACCTTTCTCTCTTGGGGCTCCTAGTTTCTTCCGTACCTCATCGGCGGTCATGCCAAGCTGCACGCCGCGATATTCGAGAAACAAAGGTGACGGGTCCTCGCCCCCGCTGTGACTGGCGGCGACCTTTCGGGGCGCCTGAGCATTGCTCAAAGTGAAGCCGGCCGCAGCGATGATAAGGACGCAAAGGGCCGACAAAGCAGAGGCTTTAAGAAGTGGGCGTAACATTCTGGAATTCTCCTTCCGAAGACTTGCGGTCAGGGCGGGCCAACGGATTTTCGCAGGATACGAAGATAGAGCCGGGCTCGGCGCATGGCCGCGAGTTAATGCAACTGTGCGGAAAATATACCCAACTTTTACACATGTCAATGGTCGCCGTGCACGGGATGAGTTAAGCCTTAAGTTTGTGCCGATTGACCTTGGCTTCAAGGGTCGGAAAAACAGTTCGTTGTTGCAACCCCACCATTGCGGCAGTGGCTACCGGCCGCGTAATCATCAAGAATGGCAAGTTCAAGATGCCTGACGGTAAAACGATCGACATCAGCGGTCAGTATCGATTCGTAGATACCTTTGCCAGGCGTAGCAACGAATGGAAGCTGGTCGCCGGCGCGTCAGTTCCCGTCCGAGAACCTGGGCCAGGAGCGTCACCCGCGGCTTCACCAAAAGCTTCTCCGGCAGCATCGCCGAAGGCTTCGCCCGCCGCGAAGGCTTCACCGTCGCCGACGCCATAGCAGTTCTTCAATCTTGAGTGAGGCTGTGCTGGACCACACGGTTCATCACAGCTTCGCCGCAAAGATGACTACAGAACCGAGCGCGGTAGCGCCGGATGCTAAAAGCTAACTAAGTGTCAAATCTTTTTGCGTATGGGTGCTCGAGTAGCCTCTGGCATCCGGCGCTATCGCGCTCGGTTCTGTTATTGCACTGGATCCGGCAATCCTTGACTAATGTTCTGGTTTGGAATAGAACCCACGCGCTCTGCCAACAACACCCAGGAGTCAGACAATGAAGAAGATCCTTGTATTGGTATCTATTCTGATCGTCATGGCGGGATGTGCTGCGCCGCCGACAAATCGAGACTCAGCCCCATCGACAAGTACTAATCGTGCGGCAGAAGCCCCGGTCCAGTTAACAGAGGCGGAGGCGATCGCCAGGGAAAAAAATGTCTGGGACGTATTAAAGAAAAAGGATTACGACCTGTTTGAGAAACTCTTGACCGCCGACTACCTCGAAGTTGCATCTGACGGCGTGTATGACAAAGCCGGCATCGTCACCTTCCTTAAAGACCTTGACTTTACTGACGCCACTTTTTCTGACTGGAGAATGCTTCAGATAAATAAACACGCATTTCTTCTGATGTATAACTTGAGTTTAAAGGGGAAGCTTAAGGGTGAGGATATTCCGCCAGGCCCTTATCGCGTCGGTTCAGCCTGGGTAAATCGCGACGGCACATGGCTGCCGATCTTCTATCAGGAGACGCTGGAACAAAAAGCTCCGCCGCCACCTCCGGCTGGCGCGGCAGCTACCAGCGCAAGTCCAGCCGCGAAGACGTCTGACGTCACGATCCCCGCGGATCCCATTGAGAGAGAGAAAGCAGTTTGGGAGGCACTTAAGCGTAAAGACTACGACGCCTTTGCAACCTTCCTGGATAGCGATCAAGTAGAGGTCGAACCGCACGGGGTTTATGACAAAGCCGGAACGCTCAAGCTCGTGCGCATGTTCGATGCGTCGAAGGGCGAGCTCAGCGATTTCAAAACAGTCAAATTTAACGAGGAGGCCACGCTCGTTACTTATGTAGTGACTATTCCCGGCCCTAAACCTGAGAAACAACGGGCCAGCACTATTTGGGTCAATCGCGGTGGCAAGTGGTCGGCGATATATCATCAAGGAACACCGGCAGAGGAGCCACCGGCTGCTTCACCGTCACCAACCAAGTAAACCTTGCAGAGCCGAGCGCATAGCGCGGTGTTTCAGCGCCGACGGCGCGAAATGTAACAGCCTGGGGCAACGCCCCAGGTGGACGATTGAAATCTTATTAGCGCTGAAGGCGCGAAATGTGTTGGCGCCCATTTTCTATAGGCGTGCGTTCCCCATTCGCGCCTTCAGCGCTTTCATTTGACTCGACCTTCCCTTCCTGGGGCGTTGACCCAGGCTGTTACATTTCGCGCCTTTGGCGCTAAGATCTGGGCATTCCCATTGCTAACTACCGCGCTCGCTGTAACTTCTCCCTCCGGCAAATCCTTGACTAATTGTTTGGGTTGGAATAGAACGCACGAGCTCTATTCAATAATTTCAGGAGTAGTCCCATGAAAAAGACTCTGACGCTCGTGTTGGCACTGATCGTTGTGGCCTCATGCGCCGCACCACCGACTAATCGTGACGGAGCTGTCGACACGAATCGAAATGCAAATCGCCCGGCCGATCCAGCGCCAGCAATTACGGAGGCTGACGCGATTGCCAAAGAAAAAGCAATTTGGGACGCGATCAAAAACAAAGATTACGCGGGCTTTGAGGGTATGCTAGCCGACAGTTTCCTGGAGGTTTTGCCCGACGGAGTTATGGACAGAGCGGGCTCACTGGCCGGCGTCAAGCAATTCGAACCTTCCGAGATCAATTTTAGCGACTGGAAGTTCCAGTCAATCGACAAAGACCTGTTCCTGGTGATCTACACCGTAAGCGTCAAGGGAAAGTTTGCGGGTGAAGAGGTTCCTTCAGATCCTGTTCGATCGAGTTCAGTTTGGGTTCATCGCGGAGGAAAGTGGCTGGGCGCCTTTCACCAGGAGTGTCCTGTTGCGAAAGCAACTCCTTCTCCAACAAACCCGGCCGGCGCGCCAAAAGCGGCCCCTTCGCCACATGCCGCCTCCACGTCAGTCGCCACAGGTCCGGATCCAATTGAGAACGAGAAGTTGCTATGGGATCTTTTGAAGAGCGCCAGGTATGACGAATTTGCAGACTTGCTGGCCCCGGAATCTATTGAAGTAGAGCCCGATAACGTTTACGACAAAGCCAGTACAGTCAGGGGCGTACGCATGTTCGACGCGTCGAAGGCAGTTTTGAGTGATTGGAAGACGGTTAAGCTCAATGATAATGTTTCAGTTGTGACTTACGTGGTTAAGAACGTCAGCGCGTCTCGTGAAGGAGAGCGACACTCAACGATCTGGGCGAATCGCAGCGGCAAATGGTTGGCGGTATTTCACCAGGGCGGCACTGCGGTGAGGAATCCGTCGTCGCCGCCTCCGCCGCCGAAAGCTTCGGTATCTCCGTCACCGAAGTAGTCCTTCAACTTCATGAGTTGTCGGATAGTGAAAGCGATCCTCTAATTACACGAAATATCACTAACAGAGTTTTAGTGACTCGTGTCTTTTAGTGGATCGTTTTTGCGCTTGTGATTTGGTAGATTTAGGTCTGTTAGCTCCAGATTCCGGGAATGCTCGTCGCGCACGACGGGCATTTCCCATCTGGCGTGACCTTCACTTGCCGGATCAGATATCCGTAACGATCGACCAGCAATTCATCACACGAAGGGCAATAAGTGTTTTCCCACCGCCCGACTTTCCCTGGCAGGTTTCCCGCGTAGATGAAACGAAGTCCGGCCTCGCGTCCAATCTCACAGGCACGGACCAATTGTTCCGCAGTAGTGTTTGCGTTCTCTGTCATGTGGTAGTCCTGGTGAAACGCCGTGACGTGCCAGGGAATGTCAGGCGAAACCCTGGCGATAAAATCCGCCGCGCGTCTCAGTTCATCTTCCGAGTCGTTGAAGCCGGGAATTACAAGCGTAACGATCTCTTCCCAGAAACCACGATCATGGACCATCTGCACCGTCTCAAGAATGTTATCCACCACGCCTCCGAGTTGCCGGTAGTTTCGATCGTTCATCGACTTCAAATCTATCTTGTAGCAATCAGTCCACGGGCGAAGATAATCGAGCACTTGCGGCGTTGCGTTACCGTTTGAAATGAAGGCAGTAAGAAACCCGGCGGGTCGTGCTTGCTTGAAAACGTCGACAGCCCACTCCGCAGTGATTAACGGTTCGTTGTAACTGCTTCCGACCATCGAAGCGCCATAGGCTTTTGCCATGCTGACGAGACGCTCGGGGGTGACGACTTTGGGAGGAGTTCCCGCTGAGTCGTCGCGAAGGGCCTGCGACGTCAGCCAGTTCTGGCAGTAGCCGCAATGAAGGTCACACCCGAGCATGCCGAAAGTCAGCGTGTCTGAACCCGGCAGGACATGAAAGAACGGTTTCTTTTCGGTCGGATCGCAGGCCAGCGCGGCAACGTAGTTTGTGGGAACGCGCAGTTGTCCCGCTTCATTGAAACGAACTTTGCAGATGCCGCGTTTGCCTTCCTTGATAAGGCAACGGTGGCCGCAGGCGTAACATTTGAGCGCGCCGTTGGGCAATTGTTCGATCAATTCCGGTGCAGCCGCAGTGGTTAGAGAATCGAGAACATCTGCGAGCGGGGCTGATTTAGTACCGATTGGCATGACTAACACCCGTCGTGATCTGGTCCGCGTCCCGGAGGGACGAAATGTTTATAGATCAGCAGACTCTGAAAAATCCGTTCAGCTCCGAAGGAGCGAGATGTGGCTCAATCGATTTACCCATCGAGCGAAACGTTTCGCTCCTTTGGAACTCCAGGGGACGGGCAAGGCTGTAACCTTCTATAAACGTCCGGCTCCTCCGGAGCTAATACCACATTCGTTACTTGAGGATTATACTCTTTCGCTATTATTCGCAAATCGTTCGGTTGAAGGCTGCGGAACAAATATGATCATAGAAGAAATCACCGTCACAGCCTTTCAACAACACACCCGCATCCTTGGCTGCGAAAAAACCAAACGTGCAATCTGCATCGACCCCGGCGACGATTCGGCGGAAATCGTGAGCGCGATCGACAAGCATGAGTTTGAGTTGCAGGCGATTGCGGTGACTCATGCACATCTCGATCACATCGGTGGCGTGTCATCTCTGAAGAAACTCAAGCCCGGCGCCGACGTGATGATTCACAAAGCAGACGAGTTCATTTATGAGGCGCTTCCCGAACAAGCGGCCTGGATCGGCATTCCGCGCGAGCAATGGCCCGCTTTTGGATTTGATTTTGAGGCTCCACCGAAGGCCGACGGATACTGGGAAGACGGCCAGCGTTATCAGGTTGGAGAATTGGAATTTAAGATCCTACATTGTCCCGGCCATACTCCTGGTCACATTGTTTTGTTTGAAGAGAAGGAAAGAAAAGTTTTTGTGGGCGATGTACTCTTCGCCGGTTCAGTAGGCAGGACCGATCTTCCTGGTGGTTCGACGGAACAACTCCTGGATTCAATCATGCACAAGCTTCTAACTTTGGGTGACGACGTCGAGGTTTACTCCGGACATGGCCCAGTCACGACTATCGGCCATGAACGAAAGACCAATCCATTTCTCACAGGGATGTACAAATTAGGAAGCGGAAGGTTTTAGCGCTATGAAGTCACTTTAGCATCCGGCGCTATCGCGCTCGGTTCCGCGTAATCTGCGGATTATTTGTTGCCGCGCAAACGACTCGCCTTGAGCTCTTCCCACTTTTCTTTTTGCTCGTCTTTGAGCTGACTGGGCAGCGTCTCAACTGGAATTTCGTTCTGGGTGCAGAAGTGTCGCCAGAGGATGAAACGAAGATCAAACTGGCCGGTTTGGTCCGAGATGCTGTTGTCTACTTCTGGTTCCTGCTTCTTTCCCGAGTCCATGGCGTCATTCTTTCCCGTCAATCAGAGTGAAAAGAGTGTAGCAGTTTTTGGGGAAATAGTTGATCGGCACACTGGACGCGAGACAGTGGGACCGCGGGCGTCTCGCAAGCAAAGAGCGCGAAAGGCGACAGCGTTTGCCCGTTGGGATCTAAGTTTGCCGGAGGCGGGATAATTTCTTCACGTCCCTCATAAATGCAACCAAATGCAATTGGGACACGGCTGAAAGGTTTACCGCAACGCGGTTACGGCTGGAGAGCCCAGGGTTGCCGCTTCGGCTACCCTGGTTAATAAAAGGCAACGCCGACGCAACCCGAATGGGGGTTGTGGCCGCTTCTAATGTGACTAACCCAGGGTAGCCGCCAAGCGGCAACCCCGGGGCTTTACTGTCATAACCGCGTTGCGGTAAAAAAAGGGCGCACCAGCGTGCGCCCCAGTTGGACCATTTGCGCGTCGCGTTTACGCCACCGTAATCTCCGGCGTCAGATACACATCCTGAATCGCATTGAGCAGCTCAATGCCTTCGCTCATCGGGCGTTGAAAAGCTTTGCGACCCGAGATCAGGCCTGTGCCGCCACCACGTTTGTTGATAACGGCCGTGCGCACAGCTTCTGACAAATCGCTTGCGCCTTTTGATTCGCCACCGGAATTTATCAAGCCCGCACGGCCCATGTAGCAGTTGGCCACCTGATAGCGAACCAGATCGATTGGATTATCAGAGGTGAGTTTTTCATACACGATCTTGCTCGTCTTGCCGTATGACTTGCCCAGCGCCTTTTCCACCGCGGTGTAACCGCCATTCCGCTCTGGAAGTTTTTGCTTGATGATATCCGCCTGAATAGTCACACCCAGGTGATTAGCCTGGGCGGTCAGATCGGCAGACGAGTGCATGTCGCCTTCGGGAGTCTTGAAACCAGAGTTGCGAATGTAACACCAGAGAATAGTGGCCATGCCGAGCTCATGTGCCTGCGCAAAAGCTTCGCTGACCTCGGTTATCTGCCGAGTGGATTCATCGGAGCCGAAGTAGATCGTGGCGCCCACTGCTACCGCGCCCATGTTGTGTGCTTCTTTAACGGTACCAAACAAAACCTGGTCAAACTTATTCGGCAGCGTCAGCAGTTCGTTGTGATTAATCTTTACCACGAAAGGAATCTTATGAGCGTACTTGCGCGCCACCGTACCAAGCACACCAAACGTCGACGCCACTGCATTACAACCGCCTTCGATGGCGAGCTTCACAATGTTGTCGGGATCGAAGTACTGCGGATTCGGCGCGAACGAAGCGCCGGCGGAGTGTTCGATGCCCTGGTCTACCGGCAGGATGGAAAGATATCCGGTGCCGGCAAGGCGGCCATTGTCGAAGAGCGACTGCAGGGAACGTAAAACTGCCGGCGAGCGATCCGACATGGCCCACACGCGATCGATAAAATCAGGTCCAGGCAGGTTCAACTGTTCCTTCGGAATCGTCTCAGATTTATGGTCCAGCAGAGTCCGGGCGTTTTCACCAAGCAGTTCTTCAATGCGGCCTGCAGGGGTCGTAGCCCGTTTGAGTTCGGTAGCCATTTCTTAAGTCCTCCTGGTTGCGGGGAGCGAGCGATTTCTAGGTATTTCCTTAGTGAATCGCGGAGATTGTACCATAATGAGCTTCCTTATCGCCCTTGCCGGTCATACTGCTTTGAGTGGTTTGAAATGCGGGTACCGCAAGCAACCGAGCGTAGGAAAAGACCGTCAAAGTGAGTACAAATGCTTGCGGTGCATTTTATTTTCGGTGTAAAACATGCCCGCAAGTGAGCTCCAGGTAGTTCCGCCGCCGAATGATTTAGCCTCGCGCGAATCGATTGTCGAACGTTCTAACCCTGATTTAACCATTTTCCTGAAAGGCAAGTTCATGAAGTCTCCTCTCGTACGCTCCCTCCTGGCTCTTGGTGTGTTCTTGATTCTCCCCGTTTCCGGTTTTGCGCTTGGCGACAATTGGCGGCCGGTGGATCCCGCCGATTTAGCCTTGAAGGCCCCGGTTGTGGAAAAAGACGCTGACGCCGAAGCCCTTTTCTGGGAAGTCAAGGTAGATGACAACCCTGAAGGCGATCTTATTTTCTCCCACTATATCCGCATTAAAGTTTTCACTGAAAGAGGACGCGAACTTCAAAGCAAAATCGATATTCCTTTCGGTCAAATCTTTGGCAGCAACATCAACATAAAAGACATTGCAGCACGGACCATTAAGTCAGATGGCTCCATCATCGAGCTTAAGAAGGAAGATGTGTTCGAAAGGACCCTGGTAAAAGCCGGTGGTCTCAAAGTGAAGGCAAAGTCTTTTGCCATGCCCGGTATTGAGCCCAACAGCATCATCGAATATCGCTGGCGGGAGATCCGCGTGAACCAAACGGCGGATTACATTCGCCTCGACTTCCAGCGCGACATTCCTGTTCAGAACGTTAAATACTTGATCAAGCCGTTTCCGTTTCCAGGCCTGGGCATGCGAGCGATAACTCTCCACGGCACAGGTAACGAGTTCAAAAAAGAAAAAGACGGGTTCTTCGCCACTACAATGAAGAACGTGCCGGGACTTCATGAAGAGGCGCGAATGCCCCCGGAGAATCAGCTAAAGACGTGGATGCTTGTCTATTACACAAAAGACGAGACAACGGATCCCGAGAAATACTGGTTCGGCCTCGGTAAGCGTGTTTATGAAGCCACCAAAGCGTTGCTCAAGGTAAACGACACAGTCCGTCTGGCAGCGACTGCTGCTATTGGTGAGGCAAAAACGGATGAGGAGAAGCTCGAGCGGCTCTTCGAGTTTTGTCGCACCAAAATCAAGAATGTAAGCAACGACGCTTCCGGCCTCAGCGAGGAAGAGCGTAAAAAACTGAAAGAGAATAAGTCACCCGCAGATACGCTAAAGCGTGAGTCTGGGACAAGCGCTGATATCGACCTTTTGTTTGCTGGTCTGGCAAATGCGGCAGGATTTGATGCGCGCATTGTGCTGGCGCCTGATCGTGGCAACCTTTTCTTCGATAAGAGCATAGCCAGTGCCTATTTCCTCGAACCCTCAAACATTGCTGTCCGCGTCGGCGAAACCTGGAGGTTTTACAATCCGGGTTTCAACTACGTACCCCTCGGCATGTTGCGATGGCAGGAAGAAGGACAACTGTCGTTGATTACAGATCCCAAGCAGCCTGTCTGGGTGGAAACCCCTATGTCTGCTCCGGAGAAATCGATGATCAAGCGAACGGCCAAGCTAAAACTAAGCGAGGACGGTACGCTGGAAGGAGACGTGCAGATCGAATACACGGGTCACTTTGCGATTGAAAAGAAAGAGACCAACGATGAAGATTCGCCTAATGAGCGCGAGTCTGCTCTAAAGGAAGAAATGAAGCTGCAATCGAGCACGGCAGAGCTTTCGGAAATACGCATTGAAAATGTTACGGATCACGTCAAGCCACTTGTGTTTGCCTACCACATTAGAGTCCCGGGATACGCGCAACGAACCGGCAAGCGCTTGTTCCTGCAACCTGCGTTTTTCCAACATGGAATAGGTCCCCAGTTCTCGGCGAGTACGCGCAAGTATCCCATTTACTTCCACTATCCGTGGAAGGAATCAGATGAAGTGACGATCAATCTGCCCGCAGGCTATACGCTGGACAATGCAGATGCTCCCGCTCCCTATAGCGGTGGGGCGATCAGCGACTATACGCCGAAGCTTAGTGTGACTACGGATGGCCGCACCCTTGTTTACAAGAGAGAATTTCTCTTTGGTAAGAACGGCAGTATCCTGTTTGCCCCCGAAGGTTATGTTGGGTTGAAGAACTACTTTGACAACATAAACAAACAGGACAACCACACGATTACCCTTAAGCAATCCGCAGCTAATGCAGGTTCAAACTAAGCTGCGAAAGGCAAAATCATGGCAAGACTAGGTACTTTATTTTTCTTGATCTGTTTGTTTGCCGGCAACGCGTGGGCGGCTGGCGACGATGTTCCGGCCTGGCTGCGTCGTGCGGCTTCAGTGCAAACTCCCACTTACGATAAGACAGTGCCGGCCGTCGTCCTCGCTGACGAGTCAACGGTGACGGTCGGTGAAGACGGGCGCATCACTACAGTTTGGACCTTTGCAGTACGCATTCTTAGTCGCGAAGGGCGAAACGAGGCTGCAGCTGCGATCGGTTACGAAACTGATAGCGGGAAGGTCAAGGAATTTAAGGCCTGGATGATTAGGCCGTCAGGTCAAGTCAAGAGTTACGGCAATGACCAGATCATTGATCAGAGTGACCTGAACGATGTTTACAATGAGTCTCGGATGAAGAAGATTGTGGCATCGGCCGATAGTGAGCCCGGCGCCATATTTGGCTATCAGACAACGACAGAAACGAAGCCATATTTCTATCAGTCGAGCTGGTATTTTCAGGACACCTTACCCGTTGTTTCTTCCCGCCTAACGCTGGCGTTGCCCGCGGGATGGAGTGCGAAGAGTCTGACTTTCAATCATCCCGAAGTCCCGGCCACGGTAAACGGCACCTCCTATACATGGGAACTTCGCGATTTGGCTCCCGTGGAAATTGAACCCGCCAGTCCAAACTTGACGAATCTCGTTCCGCGCCTGGTGGTGAAATACTTTCCCACGGAGGGCGTTAAGAACCCGGGCGTCAGGGCTTTTGAGACCTGGAGCGACGTGTCGCGCTGGTACAGTGAACTTAGCGATCCATCAGCCATGCCGGATGACAAGATCGCCGCGAAAGCACGCGAGCTAACAACCGGTGCAAAAACCGAACTCGAGAAAATCCGCGCGATCGCCCGCTTCGTCCAAAACATTCAATACATTTCAGTACAGATTGGTGTGGGCCGTTGGAGACCGCACAGCGCTTCGGAAGTCCTGGCCAAGTCGTACGGAGACTGCAAAGACAAAGCTACCCTGATGAGGGCTATGTTGAAGTCGCTCGACATTCAGTCCTATCCCGTCCTGATCTTTTCTGGTGACCCAACGTTTGTGCGCGATGCGTGGGTGTCGCCTGGCCAATTCAACCATTGCATAATTGCAGTCAAAGTGGGCGACGAGACTCAGGCATTGACGGTAATTAACCACCCATCGCTGGGCCGGTTGCTCATCTTTGATGCGACGGACGACAACACACCGGTCGGTGACTTGCCGGAACATGAACAGGGAAGTTTTGCCCTCATTGCAGCAGGTTCGTCCGGCTCTCTGGTGAAGATGCCTAAGCTCTCGTCCGTTGAAAATAGAATTGAGCGCAACATCGAAGCCACTCTATCCTCTGATGGCGCACTGGTTGCGACCCTTAGCGAACGTGCCAATGGCCAGAGTGCGGTAGCTTATCGTCGCGAGTTTCGTGGACTGTCGCGATCGGAATACGTAAAAAGAATTGAAGGCTGGGTAACGAGCGGCGCGACAGCCGCCAAGGTTTCCAAAGTTGAACCAAAGGATCGCGGTAGTGAGGGCAGATTTGATCTTGATATCGACTTCTCAGCGGTATCCTATGGGCAGTTGATGCGGGATCGGCTTTTGATATTTAAGCCGGCGCTCGTTTCAAGGCGTGAGTCTTTATTCCTAACGAGCTCTGTACGTCATCATCCGGTGGTTTTGGAGTCGCGCACCTTTGCAGAAACAGTCAGAGTAAAACTTCCCGCCGGATTCGAAGTTGATGAACTTCCAGATCCTTTGAAGATCGAAGCACCCTTCGGTTCATATCGAACTACTTATCAAGTTAAAGATGGTGAACTGATTTTCACACGTGCTTTGGCTCTTGAAGCTGCGACGCTGCCAGCCTCGCAATACCAGTCAATCCGATCATTCTTCGAACGGATTCGCGCCGCCGAACAAGCTCCAGTGGTATTGGCGAGAAAGTAGCTACTGAGATGCGGCACGCATCGCCGCCAGCGAGTCTTTGGCGAAGCGCTTTTGTAAACTGCGAGCGTAAGGATGCCCAAGCTTAACCAGCCGGTGCTGAGGTCGCGAGAACGCATAGATGTCATACCAGACGGAATTGTCCTTGTGCCATTCAATCGTAAAACGCTCCTCGCCACGCTCAACATGAGCGGGAAGCGTTCCGTAGGCGAAGCCAAACCTTGATATGAATTCATCGCTCTCGCCGAGCAGGTAAACAATACGGCAGGCGTTTAGCCACCAGAGTCCCAGCGTCCGGGCCCGCATAGCTACTATTTGGCCGACCTCGACCGGCACGCCATCAGGAACTATTTCAACCCAACCAAGATCAAAGTGTTCCCAACGTTGTAAGGCGGAGACCGCCCTCCTATAGGGCGTCTCTCCTTCGCCAAGCTTGATCCGATTATGGTCCACGGTGTAACCAGGTGGGGCCACGCTTTGTGTTGCTCCTACTTCAGAATAAGAAAACGGCATGTTGCGTTGGCCGGCAATGAACTGGCGGACGATTTCTTCCGAAGGCTTTCTAAAGTAAAGCAAACTGTTAGTTTGCGTCATGTGGTTAACTCAAAGTCCAATGCTACGGGGCGGCGTGGAACTCCTCGAGGTTGGGAAGGAGGGCTGGCCCCCGCTCTTTGGTTGATTACCTCAGTTTTTGAAAGCAAACCAGCGCCTATCGCGTTTCTCCGCGTGACTGAAAGTGCTAGCTCCTTTTTGATTACTGGAGTTGCGCGACGAAGAGCGGGGGCAAGCCCTCCTTCCAACCTCTAACCATTCAAAGGTCCTGTTGACACCTATGGGCCAAGGTTCACTGCAACAGCAAGCCCTCCTTCCCAACTTCGAACTGTTTATCGGTCTCCTTGAAATTCCAGCGCCGCGCATACAATGCAAATCTAATCGCTCTTAGGCTTCGCAGCGCGTGCGCGTGGATGATGGTTATCGTAAGCGGTGCGAAGGTGGCGATCGGTCATATGAGTGTAGATCTGCGTGGTGGAGATATCGCTATGGCCCAACAACGCCTGCACAGAACGCGAGTCGGCCCCGTGTTGCAAAAGATGAGTAGCAAAGCTATGGCGCAAAGTATGTGGCGAAACATTGCCGACACCGGCGGTCGCCGCATGTTGTTTGATGATGGACCACGCTAGGTACCGCGTCAGTGGTTTGCCGCGAAATAGAAACATGTTCGGATATGCAGGCTGGCCATAGGCAGCTTTAACCGACGCATATCGCTGTAGCCAGTGAATCGCGCTTTTCCCCACCGGCACGCGTCGCTCCTTGCTGCCTTTACCATGACAGTTAACGACACCTGCATTCAGGTCAATCTCAGTCTGTTTCAAACCGACAAGTTCCGACACACGTAACTCGGCTGCATACATCAGCTCCAGCATGGCCCGATCGCGGACGCCTTCTTCAGTCGTGATGTCGGGCGCGGCAAACAATAGGTCGATTTCTTCAACAGTGAGAAACCTTGGCAGGTATGAAAACTTTTGCGGTGTGTCGAGATCCTCCGCCGGATGGTGCTTGATGTGTCCGTCTAGCATCAGGAAACGAAAGAAACCACGTGCGGCACTGACTGCCCTGGCCACTGACGAGGGCGCAAGTCCTTCGCGTGAGAGTTGTGCAATCCATTTGCGAAGATCCGGTCGCGTGAGATCAGATACCGGCTGGCCGAGCTTGTTTGCCACGCGATCGAGTCGTTCGAGGTCGCGACGGTAACTATCGAGCGTGTGGCGCGCGAGACCTTTCTCCACCTGAAGATAGGTTATGTATTCCTTGATGAAATCTCGCTGCGCTGGTTTAGTCACTAAACATCATTATAGACGAGACTTGAATTGGGCGGGGGCTATCTTGTTACTTACCCTGACAGAACCCACCTGCTACTTCCCCTGGAGACAAGCCACGCAAAGCGATCTCATTAACACCGCGGCTTCAGCCCGGTGATCAGATCGCTGTTTGAGAATGAAACCGTTTCAACGGTTTTTCATATCCATCGCTCCGAGAAACCGTTGGAAACGGTTGGAAGATTATGTTGAACGTCGTGGTCACCGGGCTAAAGCCGCGGTGCTAATGAGATCGCTCCGCGCGGTGTGAAGGAAAGACCTATCCACGAAACACACCAAAGGACACTAACAATGGCTGGTGTTAATTCGTTGTGATTCGTGGATAGTGAGCCGTCCGTTCGCTATTCGTAGCGTAGACACTCGATTGGATCGAGACGGGAGGCTTTGCGAGCGGGCCAGACGCCGAAGATCAGACCAACACCAATGGAAACAGACAGGCCTGTAATCACGGCCCATGCTGGAATCGTGGCCGGCAATGCAGGAATCAGAAACATGATGAGCTGGCTGACGCCGATGGCGATAATTACACCCAGAGCGCCGCCCAGAAACGTCAATGCCATAGCCTCGAAGAGAAACTGACGAACAATATCTTTGCGACGCGCCCCTATCGCCTTTCGAATACCAATCTCTTTAGTCCGCTCGGTCACGCTGACCAGCATGATGTTCATAACGCCGATGCCGCCAACCAGAAGGCCAAGACAGGAAATCGCTATAGCAATCAAACCGACCATCGCGAAGATGCTATCGAACTGTTCGATAAACTTGTCGGCCGTCTTGATGTCAAAGTTATTGGGGTCACCAAACTTAACATTGCGGCGACGACGCAGGATTTCCTCAGACTGTTGTAACGCTTCAGTCGTTTGCCCCGAGTGGGATTTGATTACCAGCAAAAGGTGGCCCTTTGCCGGCGCTATCTTTTGCGCCGTACGGAAGGGAATTATTACCGCATTGTCTTCTTCATTCTCGCCAAAGAAACCCGCTTTTCTTTTCTCGAGCACTCCAATGATCTCGAAGTTGTATCCACCCATGCGCACTTCTGTGCCGGCAATCTGATGGTTCTGGCCAGGGAATAAAGCGTCCGCCGCGTTAACTCCGATCACCATCACATTGGCACGCTGCGCGTCATCGTGCTCGGTGATGAAACGACCCTCTCTCAAGGCCATGTTTGATAGATACGCATAGTTGGGCGAAACACCTTGCGTGTTTCCCCAGCGGTAGTTATGACCCCTGTACATGATATTGTCGTCAAAGGGCCCGCCCCCGTAACCAACATTTTCAGCCACGTGAGCGACATCTTCGACCGCGCTTGCTTGTAACTTAATCGCTTCGGCGTCATCCACCGTCAGAGGTTTCCTCATTCTCTCTGAGCGGTCTTCACCCAGATTCGGGCCGGTAGAGAGATGAAATGCATAAATATTGTTCGTGCCGTACTCTTCAATCATTGAAACGATGTTTTGCCGCATGCCGGTGAGAATCGAAGCAATCGTGATCGCGGTCATCACGCCAATCACAATACCCAGCACCGTGAGAAAGCTGCGGAACTTGTGCGCACGGACGCTCTCCAGCGCCATGCCGATCGTTTCTTTCAAAACACTTTTTGGTAACTTCAACTTCACTTGCTTATTTAGCGGTCGTCAGCGCCAAAATCGGATCCAGCCGGGCTGCTTTGAATGCCGGATATATTCCGGCGACCATTCCTATTACCGTTGAAAAGATTAGGGCCATCAAGATGTAGCCAATTGTGATGGTCATGGTTATGGACGCCAGCGCCGTAATCAACGTGGTCACTCCCCATGACAGCAACAACCCAATCACGCCACCCAGAGCGCAGAGGATCGCCGACTCGATCAGAAACTGAAGCAGGATTTGTCGCTTCGTAGCTCCAACAGCTTTCCGCAGTCCAACTTCAAAAGTCCTTTCGGTCACACTCACCAGCATGATATTCATTACCACTATCCCACCGACGATCAATGTGATGAGAGTAATAGGCACAACCACCATCGCGATGCTGGCGGTAAACTCATTGATCTGATTGTTGACCGCTTCTACATCCACCAGACCGAAGTCGTCTTCCTCGTTACCTTTTAACTGGTGCTTGACGCGCAGCGCCACGCGCGCATCCTCGATTGCCTGGTGAAAATCATCTCGGGTTTTGCCCTTGCCATGAATCTGCAGGCTGTTGCGTCCCCAGATTTGCATGTGGGTGGTAACCGGAATGTAGATGTGGCGGTCGAATGAGTCGCCGAAAAAGGCGCCTCGCTTTTCCTCGACACCGACCACGCGCATTGGCCGGCCTCGCACTTTCAAAGTCTTGCCGATGGGATCGGTGTTGGGAAAAAACTTGTCCTTAATGTCGCCCCCCAGAACTACGACCATTGCCGAACGCTCGACTTCGTCCGGCGAAATAAAACGTCCCTCGGCTATTGTTTTGTCTTCGATATCAACCATGCTGGCAGTAACACCAAAGACCATGGCGCCGGGAAACTGGATGCCGTCCTGACTCAGATCCGTCCCGCCGCCGGTCGCGGCGCCGACCTCAGCGCACGATTTGCAGTGGTCTCTGACCCATTCATAGTCTTCCCACTGGAGCCGTTTGTTACGACGGTTCATGCGTTCGAATTCGTCGTCGGATAGGCGTCCGTTGGAGGCAATCCGCGCAATCATGAAGTGGTTGCTGCCAAGGACTTTGGCTACCTTTTCGACCACGTAGGTATTGAGCCCGCTAATCGACGCGCCCACAGTCACGACCGAGGCCACCCCGATGATGATTCCGATCAAGGTGAGAAAAGCACGCAGTTTATGGGCAAAAATCGACTGCAGGGCGATCTTCAGGGCATCGGCGTAAAAAGAGAAAATGGCTCGCATGTTGGTAAATAGAAACTTCAGGCGCGATAGGGCTTTACGACAAAGGGCGGATGAAAGATTCAATAAAATCGATAGAGCTCTGGGCAGTAGCCCGACCGTTAGGGAGGGCGTCCGGTTGATGTCAGACGCCCTCCCTGACGGTCGGGCTACGGCCCCCAATTCCAAGGTGCGCCAGACCCACAGGCTGAACTCTGAACTACGCGCCCCAGGCGAAGAGATACCTCGAGCCTGTCTTCACTACCATAGACGCATCAGGCACGGTTTTGTTAACAGTTAGGTCAGTTCCGCGGTCGGTTGCTCAATCGGTTTCAAAGAAAACTTGTCTGCCCAGCGAATTTTTCCAGTGACTTGCATCGCTACAAAGAGCGTCACGACCGAGCCGATGGTAATCGCCAGGCCGGTGAATCCTTTGAGGAAGAACGCATAGGAAAACATCACCAGATAAACAAACTGCGCCAGGGCAGCTTCGCGGCTGGCGAAATGCAGTCCCACCACCAGACGGAGGTAGCTCACTACCAGGAAAACCGAGACCGCAGCGGAAATCGCGAAGGCGAGATGAATCGAAACGTGATCGACGAGGTATGCGAGTAGAAGATGAAACGAGAAGAAGGCGGCGGCGAGGAAGAAGTAATTCATTGGGTGAAGCTCGATGCCTCTCATAGTCGTGATGATCAGCATGATGAAGAAAAAGAAGAACAAAGAAACTGGAGCGAAGAAACTGATGCGACCCGCCAACGGCCCAGGCTGAAGTTTCTCCGGCATCACCATCGCTATTTGATAACCCGAAACCAGGTTCTTTGAAGACCAGCGGAGGTCCCAACCATCCCCAGTCTCATACTTCTCAGAAGGCGAAAGCGTGTTGTCGGGGAAATCTATGTCTTTGAAGTTAGTTTTCATATTGAGATTAAAGTCTCTAACCTGCGCGACATCGTTGTTGCCAAAACTGTATCGCCACTCATTAAGACCCTGAGACTTGTAGCCGACAGCCAATTGGGAAACCTGGCCCGCCGGAATTTTGATCGAACCCGAAGCAGCATTTTCGTGGTTCGTAGTAATTAGCGGCGCCCCGTCGACGGTAAACAACAGATCATCATAGATTGCCTTTGAGGCCGGAAAATTCAGTGTGAAGTTAATCGTTTCTTCTTTGTCGCTCGTATTGCGAAATGCGTAATTGCCTGTGAAGCCAACCTTGTAGGTGCTATACCAGAGCAGCCCTTTTTGCCTGTGCTCGAGATCCAGAGATACATCAACTGCACTGCTTTCTAACGGGAGTGGAACAACTACTTCGTCGTTTACCGTCCTGGTAATCTTTTTGCCGTTCTCAAATATCTCCTCCGTCCTGGGAACAATTCGCCTGAAGGTGGCTGCGGGCGGGGCCTGGTTTTGGCGCGCGCCCCAGGTGGAGGCTACCTTGTCGTTAGCAGTGGCGGCGGAATCATATGTGCGAGCGAAGATGGTGCCGCCAAGAATCGCCCAGGCTATTGATGCGAATACAAAGATGAAAACTATGGCAATAATTCGTTTGGTCATTTGCAGACTCCTGTAGAAAAGTCAGATTAACGTGATCGCACTTCCGTTCCAAAAAATCCGGTTGTTCCAATCTTTGACTGCCTGGCTCATCTCGACAATGTGGCTCGCCACAGAAGGCCCGTGTGAATACCTACATTGCCGGGTTCAATGCGCCGGCCTTCTTTCCCAACCACTCAAAGTTCTTTACATCGCAAAGTCAAAAGATAAAAAAATTTAATTAGCTGTTTCGCATCTGATGAATGAGCGCTTCCATGTGACTCAAATAACTTTCAAGTGCACGCCGGCCAGCCGCAGTTAATTTGTATTCGGATTTCGGGACACGTCCTTCGAACGACTTGGTGCAGGTTATGTAACCACCGTCTTCCAGCTTGCGCGCGTGCACGCTCAGGTTTCCGTCAGTCGTATCCATCAGACTCTTGAGGTCGTTGAAGGTCAAAGACTCATTCGCGGCCAGTGCGCTCACTATCCCCAGACGCATGCGCTCGTGAATCAAACGATCGAGAGAGGCGGGGGCGCTGCGTACTTTGGCGCGCGCCTCGTGCAGAGCAGAGCTGGCCGTCTCCCGTTTCTTGTGTGTGTGTTTAACTGCTGCTTGTTTAGCCACCGTATTTCCTCGCGATAATTATGCCAAAAATGACGTGTAAGCCACCAAAGCCGGCGGCCATAAACCAGTTCGCTAAACCCGGCGGGGCCAGGTATGCTGCGGCTCCCAGCGCCATAAAACACAGACCCATTAAGGGAACGACGCTGACTGAGAACATCCCACCCGTGACCACTCCGGTTCCATAAAGCAACAACCAGAGTCCAGGAATCGCATCAGTCAAACCTGCGCGATAGAGCACGATGGTCAGGAGACCGCCGGCGAAAAGTGGTGGTGTCAGACTAAAAGCCACCTTGCGTCCAGGCCCCGAGAGTAAAGGCATTTTAGATTCGCGCGCCTTGCGATCTATGGACCAACCGGCAATGAGCAAAGCCACGAGTCCCTCAACCAGCCAAACTGTCATCCAATTCTTGAAAGACGTTTGCCTGGCGGCGATGAAAGCGGCGCCCATCGCGGTGACGCCGATAGCCACCTGCCCCCATCCGGAAATACCGGTAAATGAAGTTGCCCTTTCCATCGTCTCGCGGATGTACTTGAGGTTATCCATCGCCCGCGCATGCAGCGCCGGCGGCTCTTCTTTTGGCTGGTTAACCAGGTGGATCGGGGTCATGGGGCTTATGATAGCGATCATGTTCCTGCGATGTCAAGTACTTTGCTCCGCAAAGACGATCTGTGTTTCTGGGTATCTGATTAGCGAACCAAAGAGCGGGGGGCATGCCCTCCTTCCCGACCTCGAGAGATTTAAGTTTTTTGTTGTAAATCCAAAAGCCTTTAGTCGAAGGGTGAACTCTAGATGGTTCGAGGTTGGGAAGGCGGGCTTGCCCCCGCTCTTTGCTGGGCTATAGACCTCTGGGACTTAAGGATTAAAGCAAGGAGATTGCTAAGCTTCAGCTGCGAGATGATTGCCTGTGTTAGAGAGCGCGCTAAGCTTGCGCCAGCGTAGGACCAGCAGGACCAACGCGCTGATGCCGATAATGATACTGATGATTTGCGAGGTCGAAAGTCCTGTCAGTGTGGTGAGTCCCAGGATGTCGCCGCGCGGATCGTCACGCACAAACTCGATGAGAAACCGGATGATTGAATAGAGCAGGGCATAGACCAGAATCACCTGACCTTCGAAGCGTCTTTGTTTGTGTAGCCACAGCAAAAGGAAAAAGACAAGCAGCATTGAAAGCGATTCGTAGAGCTGCGTGGGATGCAGGTGAGCATCGATCGGGACACCCGTGATTTCATGGCCCAGCTCGCTGAACCTCACGCCCCACGGCAGCGTCGTTGGCTTTCCCCAGCAACAGCCGGCCGCAAAACAACCCTGACGGCCGAAGAAACTTCCGAGTGCGATTCCCGGTGCGCAGGCGTCGGCTGTTTTCCACCAGGGAAGCTTGTAGCGGCGCATCAGGAGATAACCAATGATCACAGCGCCGAGAAGCCCACCGTAGAAAACTCCACCTGAACGCAGGAAGTCGAGTGAAATCAGTTGCCAGGGATTGCCTCGATACTCCGGTTCGGTGAAGAGCATGAGGATCTTTGATCCGATGAGCGAAGCCAAAAGCATCCACAGGCAAAGGTCGTAGATCTTTTCTTTTGGCAATCCATCGCGCGCAGCGAGTCGAACGGTAAAAAGGATCGCAGAGAGGAAAGCCAGCGCCAGAAACACGCCGTAGGTATGGACCGGGAAACTGCCGATGCGGAAAAGTTCGGGGTACATAAATCAGACCGGAGACCGACGACGGACGACCGGCAATGAATGAGAAGTCACTCAGCTGATAACAACTAACAACTGACAACCGACTACTGACTTCTGATACTGACTACTCACAACCAACTACTGACTACTAACAGCTTTCTTTCCTTGAAAGACGATGTCATAAGCGAGCAACAGCGCGCCAATGCAGATACTCGCGTCGGCCACGTTGAAATTAGGCCAGTGATATTGACCGGCATGCAGGGCGATGAAATCCACGACATAACCGAAGCGCACTCGATCGGTCAGGTTTCCCAGGATTCCCGCCAGCACCAGCGCGCATGCGCCGAGCACGCGATCATCATCTCGTGGAGTCCGCAGGAAATAGTAGAAGACCGACACAGCCGCGACAACGGCGAGCCCGACAAAGAACCAACGACCAAAGCTCCCGGTTCCCTGCAACTGGCCAAAAGCGATGCCGGGATTTTCCGTGTAGATCAAATCGAAGTAGCCCGAGATGATGGTTAGATCGTCTCGATGGCGAAGGTTTCGAACCGCCCAGGCTTTGGTCGCTTGATCGACCATGTAGATGCCGAAGCTGGCGAGCAAGTAACCGGCGCGCCAGCCGAAACGCGTTCGTGCCGCGGTGATTTCTGAGTTCTTTAATTCAGCGTTCATTTAGTGAGCCTTGGTAGTCATATGCAAATCAACGGCTTTGGAGAGCCCCCGCTCTTCGCTTCGCCTCAAGGGCTCGGTTCGCGTTCGAGTTCTTCCAGCGCCTCTACACATCGTTCGCAAACTGTCGGATACCGGCTCGACTCGCCCACTCGCGTCGAGTAGTTCCAGCAGCGTTCACACTTTTGGCCTTCCGCCGGTAGTACCTTTACTACCACGCCACTTGCCCCCTCATCGGATTGCAGAAGGTCAACCTGAGAAACAATGAAGAGGTAACGCAGTTCATCGCGATAACGCGCAAGCAGATCATAACTCTCACCCGATGCAGCAACTTCTACGCGCGCTTCCAGTGAACTCCCAATCTGTTTCGCGATTCTTGCTTCTTCCAACACCTGCAACACTTCGTCGCGAATTTCAAACAGCCGTTCCCAGTTTGAACGCAATTCTTCACTGCTACTCTCGCTTGCATCAGGTAACACGGCGAGGTGAACAAACCCCGGGCGGTCATTAGCGGCCGGAAGGTTTTCCCAGATTTCATCCGCAGTAAACACAAGGATCGGCGCTGACATGCGTGCCAGCGCTTCAGCGATCCGGTAAAGCGCGGTTTGCGCCGAACGCCGCGCGAGACTGCGAGGCGCACTCGTGTACAGACGATCTTTGATGATGTCGAAATAACGGGCTGACAATGTCACAGTGCAGAACGAGTAGATAGCGCGAGTCGCCAAATGGAACTCGTAACTCTCGTATGCCTCACGGACCTTCTTAACTACTTCATCAAGTTCCGCCAGCGCCCAGCGATCGATCTCCAGCATCTCCTCTTCGCGCACGCTTCCTGGCGACGGATCGAAACTAAAAAGGTTTCCCAGCGCATAGCGAGCGGTGTTTCGAATCTTTCGGTATGCGTCGACTGTGCGTTCAAGAATCTCAACGGAACAGCGCACATCTTCGTGGTAGTCCGACGAAGCCACCCACAGGCGCAGTATGTCCGCCCCAGATTCCTTCACCACTTCATTCGGTGAAATGCCCGTGCCCGCGGACTTACTCATCTTCTCGCCGGCTACCGTGATCAACCATCCGTGCGTGATCACATTTCGATAGGGCGCCTTGCGGTACTTAGCCAGACTGATTAGCAATGAAGAGTTGAACCAACCGCGATATTGATCGCCACCTTCGAGGTAAACATCCGCCGGTCGCCAATCACCCAGTTCCGCCGCAAAGTAGTCTTTGAACACCGCCGCCCACGAAGAGCCACTGTCAAACCAAACATCGAGAATGTCAGTCTCTTTCGTAAACTCATCGCCGCCACACGTTGGACACCTGAACCCCTCCGGCAGCAATTCTTTTGCCTCACGTTTGTACCAGGCGTCTGACGACTCCAGCTCAAAAATGTCGGCGACGTGATTGATCACATCCGGTTGCAGCAGGACCACGCTGTTCGGATGTTCGCGATTGCAGTTGGCGCAGTAGAACGCAGGAATCGGCACGCCCCAGACGCGTTGGCGTGAGACGCACCAGTCGCTGCGGTTCTTAAACATGTTGAGCATCCGCTCGCGGCCCCAGGCAGGAATCCACGTAACGTTTTCCTGGATCTCTTGTTCGGCTCCGGTGCGGAGACTGAAGCCCCAATCGTCATCCTTAGAGACGCGGTCAAGCGAGATGAACCATTGCGGCGTGGCGCGAAAGATCACGGGATTCTTGCAACGCCAGCAATGCGGATAACGGTGATCGTAGTTTTCAGAAAACAGCAAAACACCGCGTTCGCGCATGAAGTCGACAATCTGAGGATTGGCCTCAAAGACGCTCAGACCCGCGAAGTGTTCGACTTCAGGCGTAAACCGCCCACCGTTATCTACCGGGCAATAGATTTCCAGGCCATAACGCTTTCCGATTACAAAGTCGTCGTGGCCGTGACCCGGTGCCGTGTGAACTGCGCCCGTTCCCGCTTTGCCGGTTGTCTTCCTGTCGCGGGCCTCGCTGACGTCGAGTTCGGTTTCCGCATCGGCTTCGCCGCCAAGGGTGACGTGATCGCCAACCATCAATAACGATGGTCGATCAAGCCAGGCGTGACGGCATTCGAGCCGATCTAATTTTGCGCCAGGAAACCGCGCCAGGACTTTTGCAGCGGTTTGATTGCCCTCCGCATCGCTTTCGGCCAGACCACATTTCTCGATGACTGTTTCAAGCAACTCCGAAGCGACGATGTAGACCTCGTCGCCATGCTCAAAAGCCGAGTATTCAAAGTCAGGATGGACCGCGATGCCCAGGTTGGAGGGCAGCGTCCAGGGGGTCGTGGTCCAAATCAGAACGAAAACTCTTTTGCCGGCCAATGCGGGATCAATCTGGGCCGGATCGCTCGACAGCGGAAACTTCACATAGACCGAAGGGCTTCGATGCATTCGATACTCAACTTCAGCTTCAGCCAAAGCAGTTTGGTCGTGTATGCACCAATAGACCGGACGCGCACCTTTATAAACATAGTCGCGTTCCGCAAAAGTTCCGAACAGTCGGGCCGTTTCTGCCTCGTAACCATTCGACATCGTCGAGTAAGGAGTTTCCCAGAGACCGAGGATACCCAACCGTTGGAAGTCGCGCGTCTGACTCTTGAGCGCGTTGCTTGCGTATTCACGACAGGCGCGGCGTATTGACGCCGGCGGCATGTTGGCTTTCTTGGTGCCCAGTTTGCGCTCCACGTGAAGCTCGATCGGCAGGCCATGGCAGTCGTACCCGGGGACATAGGGCGCGTCGTAGCCCATCATGCTGCGCGTTTTCACGACAAAGTCTTTGAGGATTTTGTTCATGGCCGTGCCGAGGTGAATGTCGGCGTTGGCGTAAGGTGGTCCATCGTGAAGAATAAACTTCTCCGCACCGGCACGTTCTTTGAGAATCAAATCATAAAGACGCGCCTCGGACCATTTCTTGAGACGCGCAGGTTCGCTTTGGGCCAGATTCGCCTTCTGGGAGAATCCGGTCTTCGGCAAGTTGATAGTTTTTTTGAGATCGAGCGGGGCTTCAGTAGACATATGTTTCGTGTTTCAGATTTTTAAATAGTAACAGCCGCGCCGAACACTCCAAAATGTGGCGGTACACCGACGTAGTTCAGAGTTCAAGCTTTAGCTTGCGTGGGCACAGTAGGACAGACATTCCTGTCTGTCGAAGTTGAGAGAGAAGATGGTCTCGTCACCGGAAGATCCGCTTGGGTCCTGGCATCCCTCTATTCCGCGTCAGACAGACAGGAATGTCTGTCCTACTAAACAAAAACCCGAACCAGCTCCTTTGTGGATGCGATGGTTCGGGTTCTTTCAACCTTGCTAACTCGAGGTTCAGCCGATAAACATCTCATCCTCTCCGTAGGTTTGATTAATGGGCTTCGGTATAGGCGCGACCAGAACTTCGAGCCCTCTCCGGAAGCCCGCCATAATCGCCGCCAATTCGCGCGCCGGTTCGACCACCTTGCGCTGAATAAAGTCAGTAGTGGAAACCACCTGGCTGTGCGTCCTGTCGATAGTGTTACTCACCAACTCGACCTTGTCGCGCGCCTCGCCGGCCGTTTGACTCACCAATTCCTTCAGTTCGCCGACCTCGTCTTTGATGATGGCGAGCGATTCTGAAAGATTCATGGTGGCGGTCGAAAGATGACCGGTCACAGCACTAAACTGCTCGGCGATGTGTTTCCCCTGGACGGCGATCTGTTTACCTTGCTCGCTGATGACCGTTACTCGTTCGATCAGCGGCTCGAGTTTTTGCTCAAGCCGGTTTACCGATTGCACGGCGCGACTAACGAACACAGCGATAGCCACCATCGCCGCGGCGATGATGATGAACGACAACGCGACAACCACCATGATCCAGAACATCGGGTCGTCTGTAGTGATCTGAAACGCGAGCGCTACCATCGTTTACCCTGCTGCTAGTTGGCTTTTTCCGTGTACTTCGGAGCTGCTTCAATTCGGCCTGACATCTCGGTCTTCCGTTTCTCTTCCTGATAGGCCTTCTTGCCGGCATCGATCGCCGCGGCTACCGTGCTTGTCTGTCGGGTGGCAGTGTCGCGCGCCGTCTGGGCCACTTCGCCAACCTTCTCCGCCGCCTGCGAATAAAGACCCGAAGCACGTTCGCTGGCTTGCGAGTAAAGCTCACTCGCCCGCTCGCGACCCTGTTCGTAATACTCGCCGGCGCGGTCGCCAAGTTGTTGAGCGGCTTCGCGCGACTTGTCGATACCCTTGCGGGTCACGTCGGCGATGTCGCCGCGTAGTTCCTGACCGGATTTAGGAGCAAAAAGCAGGGCGATAACCGCGCCAATGCCGCCGCCGATGAGGAGATAAGTCAGCCGAGTGGATATGTTGTCACCAGAATCGTTGCCCATAAGAGGAATCCTTTCGTCGAAAGCAAAGCCTCCAGGCTCTGCAAAAGTTAGTTTCTATGTAGGTTTTCGGACTTGGACTATAGCAAAAGGGTGTGAAGCGGTGCAAGAAGATGGGCCAGTGGGTGCTGTCCTACGGTGCAGCGCTAATCTGGATCTCAAGGCTGACGGAAAGCGGGGGAAGTCGGGGAAATGCCTTGCGGCAAGTCTCCAGGGGACTACCCCCACCCGTCCAATCCTCAAACAAAGCGCTTTGATCAAATACTGAACACGCGGCTTATATCACCGATCCACATCGCGACTATTGGAATCATGGCTGGTATCGCGATTGCAACGCGGGTTTTCCTGGGGTTCCGCTGCGCTTCACCCCAGGCTTTACGCCCTCGCCCGCTCCGCGGGCTATGAACAATCACGCGTCGGTAAGTATTTCGCAGAGTTTCGCGAAGTCGATATTTCCGCCCGAGACCATACACACCACTTTACCAGTGCCGACTTTACCTGCTAACGCACACGCGAGCGCACAAGCGCCCGCGCCTTCAGCAATAATCCGGTTGCGTTCAGCCATTAAGCGTACTGCAGATGCGACCTCGTCGAGTTCCGCGATGAGCGCACCATCAATCAACTGTTGTGCGCGATCAAGCATTTGCGGAAACACCATCTTGGCCCCAATGCCGTCCACGAAAGATGGTTTGTAATCCACAGTCTGGGGCGATCCGGCTGCGAGCGAAACTGCGAGTGGCGCCGCCGTCGCCACTTCGGCTGCATATATCCTGCACTTCGAATTCAGCGCGCGCATCGCGGAAGCAATTCCGCATGTAAGTCCGCCGCCACCCCAGGGGACGACAACTGCATCAACCTCCGGCAGGTCTTCGATAATCTCGAAAGCAATTGTGCCGTTGCCGGCCATCACGTTCAGATCATCGAACGCATGGATGAAAGTTGCATCGACGCCGGGAAAGCTGCGTGTCTCAAAAGACTTCCACCATTCTTCAAATGGAACTTTGATTACGCGTCCGCCGAGCCGTTCAATGGCTTTGACCTTAGTATCCGGAGCAGTTTCAGGCGCAACCACCGTGCAGGGAATTCCAAGCTCACGCGCACACCAGGCAACTCCCTGGGCCATGTTTCCCGCCGACGCTGTCAGCACTCCGCGCGAGAGCGTGTCCGGTGATATATGGCCCATCGCGTTCTTCGCGCCACGGATTTTGAATGAACCGATGGGCTGCAGGTTTTCAAGCTTGAGGTAGATCTCAGCAGGTGCTTCACGGACGTTGAGCCGCACGAGTGGGGTGCGAATCGCCGAGCCGGCGATCATTCGTCGAGCGTCGTTAATATCGGCAAGCGACGGCAGCATTTTCACCTCGATATGTTGTCTGGAGTTGTAGGGGCGGCACTCCGTGGCCGCCCCGCTCTTTGGACGCCAGACTATTCTGATGCGTAGGCGGGGCGCCCACGGAGTGACGCCCCTTCAGTCTTTTAGAACTCGATCCACGTACCCACATTCAATGCACTCGCTTTACGGTATAGGTGCTGCGCGGCGGCCAGGTCTTCGATACCTATTCCCAGCGACTTGAACAACGTGATCTCTTCCGTTGAAGTTCGGCCAGGCTTTTCACCAGCAAGGACCTCGCCAATCTCAGCACGAATATGATCGGGACCGATGGAGCCGTCGTTGAGCGCTAATAGATAGTCTCCGGACTCGTTGAGCGTTGATTCGCGCCGGTCTACAAACAGGCTGGAGGCCGCCATTGTTGCGCTATCTACCTCGCGCGTGCGCGGAGTGCACGCCCCCACGGCGTTTATGTGAGCGCCGGCTGAGATCCATTCGCGCCGCACGATTGGCTCGACGGCAGAGGTCGCTGTGACGATTAAGTCTGAGTCTTGTAAAGCTTCTTCGACGTTATCGACTGGTTCGATCGGAAATGGAAAGTCTCGTCTCATCTCTTCAGCGAATGTTCGCGCGTGTTCAATCTGCCGGCTGGCGACGCGGCACCGTTTGATCGAGCGAACCGCAGACATCGCTGCCAAATGCGAGCGTGCCTGAACGCCGGTACCGATGATCGCGAGATTGCAGGCATCCTCACGCGCGAGCAGATCGGTCGCCACACCTGACACAGCCGCTGTGCGAATAGACGTAATCGCCGAACCATTCATCATGGCCAGAAGCTCGCCAGTCTCGCCGCTAAAAAGCAGTACACCTCCCTGATGAGCATCTTTACCCTTCGCTGGATTTCCGGGCATGACGCAAATTGCTTTCAAGCCGAAGGCAGCGTGATCCCGAGCCATGTACGACGGCATCAGTCCCATAACACCCGCAGCGTCGGGCGGGCGAATAATTGTTCTTAAAGGCTGATGGACCTTGCCGGCGGCGAGCGCGATGAGGGCGTCACGCATGACAGCGATGCACTCTTTGATCGGAAGGAGTTCTACAACTTCGTCATGACTGAGTACCAGAGTCTTCATAAACTTTGTAATAGCATGCGCTACAAGCCGGAGCTACCGCCACTCTCTAACCTTGCGAGACTTATAAGCACCGCCGCCGCCGCGAATACATTCCATGAAAAAGGGCATCCGAATCGGATACCCTAGTGAATAAAAGCTATTGGTGCACCCGGCATGATTCGAACATGCGACCCCCTGATTCGTAGTGCGTTCACGACTACTCCGTCAGGTCATGGCTATTACTATTTATTAACGTTTGTTACAGGTTGCAGCCGCCAGCGAGTTCATATCTTACTACCTGTTTCGTCCTGTTTGCATGTGGTCGTGGCACAAGATTGTCACAAGCTATTCGCATAATCTGTGAACAACATCGGCCAAGAGCACCTCGATCCATCGGCATATGCCTTGACCGAAGCGTTGCCTCCGAGTTACCAATTGTCTTCAATTAACGTCCGCCTGCTCTCGCATTCGCTCACGGCATTTGTAAATTGCGATGGATTCGCCCATGAATTTGAAGAGAATTCATTACCTCAATTTATTTTTCGTCAAAGATCAATCGGTGATCAAAACTTTTGAAGTTTACATTGACGATTAACAAAGTGTTCCGGCGCACTAATGTACTTGCTCCAGGCTGGTTGACCATTGACAGATGCTCTCACACGCATGATTATTAGCGCGTCTCAAGCTTCTTTTTTCTCGCGAACTAGCGCTTTCCTCGCAGCAACCAATTGTCTGGCCTGGGCTGCGGCCCTCGAAACAGGACATTGAGCGCTCGCCCCCAAGCGGGGCGGCGGCTCAGATTTGACGTTGCGCAAATTGCATTGTTCTCAATTCAACCAGGAGGATCCCCACCATGTCGAGAATCATCGCCCGCAAACGCCTTGGCAATACCACCGAAGACATCACCTTCATCACCAATGGACTGTTCGCTAATTCCTTCGCCGTAATGGACGGCTACGAGGTGCTGATCGTGCCCTCTTCTCCCAGAGGCATATGGGTGCCGCCCGGCAAGAGCTTTGACCTGCGCGGTTTGGGAATACTGGTCGCTCCGCGAGGCATCGCATATCTTGAATCGGAGGGCCTGTTTGTCGTCAATGACATCAGGCAGCGTTCGACACTCTTTCTCGCGGACATCAAGGGGCAACCAATGGGGACACGAACCATCCAGTATCCCGATGGCTACATGCCGCAGCACCTCGAAGGCATCACTACCAGGAAATCCCGCACCGGCGAACAGCTCATCATGTCTGCTCTGCAGTTGAATCCCACTCTGGAATCGCGCCTGGAAGTGTTAGATCTCGTTGATAGGAGCACCTACCAAACGGTCCAGGAGATACGTCCGGACAAGCCGGTCGGGACGTCTTTCATCAGCGGGGTCTGCTCGATAACCGCCGCGAGACTTCCACCAACGCCTGCGTTCCAGTTGTTAGTCAGTTTTGACAATATCATTCAGAGGATCGATTCAGACGGCCACCTGATCGGCGAGCCTGTCGAGGTAGAAGAAGCCAATTCGATCGAGGGCCTGGTTCAGATGGGCACAAATTTCTTTGCCGCCGATGCCCGCGCCGGACAGCTGTTCGGCTTTGATCAGAACCTGAAGCGACTGCCGGACCTCGACTGCAAGTACAAAATCGGGGTAGGGCTATTCAATTCTGCCGGGCTCGCCTGGAACGCCAGCACTGACGAGCATCTACTCGTCTCGTCCTCCGTTGACCGGCCCACGAGTCTTCTGATCTCGAAACTGCCGCCATCGCTGGATTCGGCCAGCCTTCTGGTAGACCTTGCCGCTGGGGGCTTCGGATTTCCGCGGCGCATGACCTACGTGCCCGAAGAAAAACTCATCGCGGTGGCGCATAATATGAACCCGCAGGCAATCTTGCTGTTTGATAACAGTGGCGTGCTTGTGGAGACGATTGCTCTCACCGTGGGTCGTCCGCTGGCGATCGCCTATATTTCCACCACTGGTGAGTTTGTCGTACGCGTTACCGATCCAGGTAAAGAGCGAATGCTCTTCGTTCTCACACGCAATGGCAAGCTGGTCCGCACGATTGATCTCTCGGGGACCGACATCAGATCAGTTGCGGCCTTAACTTTCTTCAATCCGGATCATCGTAGCGGAGGCCAGTTTTTGATCGTAGATGCTCCCTTCCCACCCACTGATCCGATCGTGAATATGGCCTTCATAACCGATTTCAATGGAGTGCTGCTCAACAAACTGGATTATCGTCAAGAGTTGGGCATACTGCTCCCGTCAGACGTAGCTACCATCACCACGGGCGAGAACGCCGGAGCGCTGTCCATTGTGGATCGCACCAGTAATGAGGTTGTCGTGTTCGTGCCGGATGAGTAATCGCACAAACGTTTCGAATACAAACGTAAGCGCAACTTCATCAAGCTGCTTCAGGGAATTGAGAGGGCGCGATTCGTTGCGAAAGGCAATGCTAACCTAAGCAACACCTGAGGCGGCTATCTTAATCTCCTGATATTTAGGAAGGAGTTGACAGCTTAGTCCCTGTCTCCTACCCTCTAGACGGTAGTCAAATTAAATGTAAATTTATCTATGGTGGGTATAACCATGAAACTTGCTAGAGACATTATGAGCCTGTCAACGTTCAAGCGCGATAGCAACAAAGTCATGCGCCAGATGAAGAAAACTAAAGAGCCAGTTGTCTTAACAATCAATGGCAAAGCAGCCGTTGTTGTGCAGGATGCCGAGGGCTACCAAGGTCTACTCGATCTCAAGGAGCGGTCCGAAACTATCGAGGTGCTGCGCCAGCGCTTGGCCTCACTTGGCCGCAAGAAGGGCCGCACTGCAGATGAGTTTTTTACCGAGTTCTTCGCGAAGAACAAGATTTCCACCGAAGACTGATGAAAAAGTACTCCGTTATCTTCCACCCGGACGCGGAAACAGACGTTAGTTCATCCTATCAATGGGGTCGTCGAGTCTGGGGCGACAAACAAGCAAAAGCCTGGGCTCAGGAGCTGCAGCGCGCCATTAAATTACGCTTGACTTCACTGCCACTGAGTTGCCCGCTTGCACCTGAAAGCGACGACCTCGGCGTCGAAGTACGGCAACTGATTGTGCGGCGCTATCGGGTTCTCTTCATTGTCGAAAAAAAGACGGCCACGATTCTTCACGTCAGAGGCCCATATGCCGCCAGTCTTGATTCGCACGAAACAGTTGACGAATAACCTGACGAGTTCTCGAGTCCAGCTCGCCGTCGGTGGGGACATAAACAAGGGAAGCATTACAACCGCGCCCTGAGACCCGCATGCAGTCTTTATTTCAAACTAGGACAGGCTCCGAATACGAAATAAATTCTAGGGCTCAGATTAGGGTACTAGTGCGCCAAGCAAAGTTTGGTGTTTCTGACTGGTGAAAATCCCAGTCGAGCGAGGTCTAACCAATCACTCGTACCGAATGTTGCAGCTGGCGCGGCCCCGACCTGGTCGCGTTGTGTTGCGCTAAGTTTTCATGCGGAAGCGAGAATCTACCAAGAGCCCGGTGCTGGAAAACTGCACGCCGGAATCTGTGCGGGGGCTGGGCGGGTAACTGGCAGTCCTACCATGATCCCAGCCGCTTCACAACCGCCAGCAGGTGATTGACTTCAGCCTTTGACGGTGATAGAAGACACAAGGTTCTAAGCAACAGCGCCCTCTCTTACACTGGGACGAGTCCACCTTGGTGCCTAGCTTCCTCCCGGTCGTTTTGATCGCGCTTCCCTCAACTCACCAAAAAGGAGGAAACCTCATGCCAACCAAGGATATGAAAAAGCTAAGTTACAAACTATTAGCTCTCAGCGTGCTCGTCGCCGTCTCGTTCGCTCTCTACGCCGTCAAGCCGCGCGGCAGCCGCGCGCAATCGCAATATTGCGCCGACGAAGTTTACGAGTACTGCTTTTCACAGAATCGCCCCGTTGACCCAAACACCTGCGAGTGCATTCAGTCAGCGTGCCTTAGTCCTATCGCGACCGACTGCACGGAGGCGGGAAACCATCTTGATCCCTCACGATGCATCTGCGTGTCAGATCCCGCTTATGTGGACTACTGCGCCAACGACCCTTACCTTCTCGGCTGTCCGCGCAGCTTCGATACAATTTTTGGGAACCTCCTCCGCGTAGGGGGTAGCCCCTATTCTGGCGGTGGCGACCCCGACGTATGCAGCTTTAGTGCTTATACATGGTGCGCCGTCAACGGGGGCACATGGTATTCCCCAGGATGTGCTTGTAGCTTCTATCCCAGCACCAACCCCTCAACTGCCTGCTCCACGGCAGGCGGGACCTGGGTTAACAACGGAAATGAGGCGGGTGGCGGCGTGTGCTACAACCCCAGCGGGTACGGCGCCGCCTCGAATTGCGCGAGTAGTAGCGGCTCCCTTTCTAGTTGCATCTCGTCCGGTGGACGATGGAACCCATACACTTGCACCTGCACATACTGAGCTCAACAGGGTAGGACGCTGCGGCAGCTCTCCAAACCCGGCCTAACGACTCATCAACCCGACCGCCCTCATCTTGGCTCCCATCATGATTGTGTCCTGCGATGTAGGTTGAATGGTATCGCAAGCTGGCGGCAAAGAAACAAGTTGCGCTTAAGCTCTTGCACGCCTCTCGCCGCTCTTTCGCCGCTTGCTTCCCTCTTCAGCGACCTTCGGACGCCTAGCCTTGCACTTTGCCTTCGTTCTGGATCTCTCAAGCGCGCCTTCGAGCAACTGCCGAGGCTCGTCCCAGGGCTTCAGGTCGCCCGACAGGTAGATCTCGTACAACTCCCGCGCGAGCCTGTGCTCTTCGGTGTAGGGCCAGACCATTCTGATTCCGTCTTGCAGTGTGTTAATGACTCTCATGCTTCCTTCCGGGCCGCTCGCGATGGCCTTTTTGAGAATGAACAGGAGATGAGCGAGCGCGTCCGCAGCGCCGGGATCGTTACAAAATGCCGGGTCAAGAATGATTTCCCACGTTTCCTCGTCGGCGAGTAGATGCCTACAATTGCAGTTCTGATCGTCCGGCGTGCTCATTTCGCTCTCAATCTCCCGTCTAATCAGACACAAGTTAGCCGCTGCCGTAGCCCAACGTAACGCATGAGTTAGGTTATGTCAATAGCCAACATAACGGATGCGTTAAATATTGCTTTGCCCGTATTATAACGAACGCGTTTATATAAAGGGTGGAGATGGCTAAAACAACGGCTGAACCCAAGCTTCTGACAGTTCGCGAAGTGGCCGAGCGATTGGATGTCGCTCCTTCCACCGTGCGTATTTGGCGCATAGCGGGTCGTTTCCCGAACGCTCAAGCTGAGGAAACTGCGCGCGGTCGAGTTTGGTATATACCTGAATCCGATCTCGAGGGTTTTGAAAAGCGCGGACCTGGCCGCCCTCCAGCCACAGGCACGAAGCTCACAAAGAAATCTAAAAAGAAATCTAAAAAGAAGTAGCGTCTCCTAACCGTCAGGGACGGCAAAGTGCGTTGGCTGGCTAAGAGTCCGCGTCGCTCGTTGCATTACCGAAAAGGTTTTGTTTGCCCCGGTCCATTATTGCGCCAAACCTTTTATTTAACTCTTCGTCTTTCCGCTTTCTAAACTGAGGGAAGTGCTCAAGCAGAAAATCGTACCACATCCATCGATAGCCGGGATCGCGAAGTGCTCGCGCGTTGAGACACTGCTCAAGGGTAAAGTCACCAGCAACCAAGTTCGGCATCATTTCTTCAAGGGTATCGATATCGATAACTGCCAAGGGCGCTACTTCCACGCCTCTGGACACGTTCTTGCGAGCCAGCAGTCGAACGAATCGACGACTCAATATTTCCTCTATGGCTGAGAAGCGCAAAAACGATTCTCTTACGATCAGTACAGGAGTTATCTTTTCGATCTTTGAGTGTGAGTTCCGCAGCGCCCGATTAAGCTCTTCAATATGATCGCGGTCGGATAATGGTTGGCGAAATAGGCGCTCGATGTGCTTGGCTAATTGGACCACACCTTCATTCGCGCCAAACTTGGCATCCAAGTCCTTCTCAAAGGCTTTCACTCTCCCCCCGTATTTAGCTTCAATCTTCATGAAGCCCCCTTTGTATTCAAGCGCAATTAGATGGTTCCCCCGCAGAAGCATTCCGTCAAATGAAGGTTCACCCGTGTGATATCTCGGTGACGGAATAATGGCACCATCTGACGCCGAAATTTGCCGCAAGAGGTGATTCACATATATCTCGAACAAGTACCCGAATCCTTGCAACGCCGTTCCTCTATCCTTGCCTTTGAGACTGTCCACAATCGTCCAATAGATTCCAGAACTAAGTTTCTCAACTAGGAAACAAAGGTCGGCACACACGATCCTGTCACCTGCTAGTTCAAGCAGTGGCCGCGAGCGGAACTTCACGTAGTCGAACTGCCTCAGCAGTTTTTGGTCTGTTTGGCTGAAGAGGGTCTTAGCCTCATGAAGATTTATGCCGTCAAGAGACAAATAGCTGTCGAAGTCCTTCTGGTGAACCAGACTCTCTTTGAAGAACTCAGAGCGCCGGAACATGAAGAGATTCGGATTCTCGAGGAGTTCCTCATAAGTCCGGGCAAGCAGGGATGAGATTACTGAGATGATCATCTCCCTATAGATGTCTAGTGAGAGGCCAGTGGCCCCGAGGAAGCCGCTGGCAATATCAAACCCTTTAAGTTCCTGCGTTACATGAGCCTTCATTTCTTTGGAGTTTAGGATTTCAGAAAAGATAGTCTCTACGCGCACGACGGCTTGTTCGAGCCTGGGTGGGTTGTAGAGTTCAATCATGGGCGCAATCTGCAAACCAATATGCCTTCGCTGTTTAATATCCGTGCCTTCGCCTGCTCGTCGCTCCTCTTTAGGCGAGACGAGGTAGTCATTCATCATTAGGCAGCAGTTACCGAGTTCATAGCCGCCCAAGGTCTTTCCTTTAGTCATAACCGACGCTTCTTCGCTGCACAGCAAAATGCACAAACGTAGAAGATTGAGTATTGATTGCCGGAAAAAAATCGGACGCTCGTCTAAGCCGATTAACAAATCAGGCTCTATATAGTTTGCTCGAAGCAGTTCCTCTAGCTTTCGTTGGCTATCACTTCCCTCGCGAAGCATCCTCTGGCGACCAAGCAGGACATTGATCCTAGATAACGTGAAGATCACATCTGATAACTTGAACTGGCGCAGCTTCTTCTTCAACGTTGCGAGATGCGGTCTTTGACCAAAGAGGTCGGAATGCCGAAGATAAATATAACCTTGCATATTGCTTGCCTGCTCCGATTGAATTCTACGCTACTCGGGAACAAGCGTTGCGGAAATACATGCTTCTGAAGCGTCTTAGAACAGGTTCTGCTTCGGCTTCTGTTCGGCTGTAGTGCCGTCCCGGACGCGATTCGCGCGCGGTCTCTCTCTCTGCTCGGAGGGGGCCCCGGCCGGTTACGTTCCGGGACTCGTTCAGGCTCGGGTCTTGGCGACGAATCGAGCGGGTTATTTAGAACGCTGACCATTCCGTTTGGCCTGGATCGCGAGGGCGCGCTCCGCGATCTCAGGGATTCGCTCGTTGGCAATGGCGCGGAATTTCTTCCACTCTTCGACGGTTAGATTGTCCTCGGCGAGCAGTTGAAAACCTTGTGTAATGAGGTACTGGCCGCGCGCGAATTGCTCGAACAGAATACGCTCGCTCTTAGACAATCCTTGGTCTCGGTTGAGCCTCTCCAGCACCGCGAGACGGCACCATTCGTGAGCTGTCAGGTCAGTTTCCGCGACCTCGTGCCCAACTTTGAGCCATAGCTCATCGGTCAGCCGAAAGCTGATCGTGTGCGGATAGTTGACTTCTCTTTTGCTCATCTTTTTTCTCCCTTAGTGATCGTATTTTGGAGTTTGCGGTGCAAACACGGAGTCTGCATTGCAAACGCGAGACCCCGATCTCGACTATTCGTGACAGTAGGCATGGCAAACGACAAGTTTGCTGCGTGTGCAACCTTGAGGGGTGACGTGTCACTCAAATTCAGGTGCAGAGCACCTCCTTAACCTTCCACTGTCTCTCAGCGGAACCTCGAAACTGAGATACAGAGTCTCCTTGCTTGCGTCTTCAAGTGAGTAATTGACTGGCTCCCAACACGACCGAACGGTTCAAATATGAACCACTGGTTCAAATACGAATCACGGTGGTTCAAATATGAACCATGGTTACGAGTGACGTGCATCTCTAAAGCCGGAACCTTTGCTTAGGCGGACATTTGTTGGCCGCGAAAATCAGTAGATGACTGTGGACTTTCGTTGATTTCCTTCATATGCATCCGGCCATTTGAACGGCAAACCCGTGTGCAATGCGGATGCCAACCTTCCAGATATTCTTCCTTGCAACTGGAGCTTCCGGTGGCACTGGCGTTGCTCAAGACTGGGCAAGGAAGGAGAGACCAAGGCGTGAAGGGAGAGTGAAGTATGCGTCCTGAATCGACTATCAAAAGCCAGCCCAGGTATCTAACGGTTGCACAGTTGGCCACCCAATTACAGGTGCGTGAGAGCACTATCTATGGATGGGTGGAGCGGGACTTCATTCCTTTTCTGATGGCGGGTGATCTGCTTCGCTTCGATCCAATTGCAATCGATGCGTGGATGTCGGCAGAAGCAAATCGCAAGCGAGAAAAGAAACGGACGGCGTCCCTGCGTGTGGTAAAGTAGCGCCCGCTCCTGGCGGCTGCAACCAGAAGGGAGCGACCGGATGACAATCCGAAAACGCGGAACAAGATATCACTACGATTTCATGATCCGCAGACAGAGGTACAGAGGCGCGATACCCGAGGCCCGCACGAAGGCAGAAGCAGAACAAGCCGAGACGAAGATCAAGAACAAGGTGTATGAACGCAAGTACGGCAAAGTATCGGCAAGCAGACAGTTTGCTGAATTCGTGAATAGCACGTATTTACCCTGGGCCAGGGCAAACAAGCGTTCCAGTAATGACGACGAATTTCATGCGAAAGTATTTTGTCGCCACTTCGGGAAGAAGAGTTTGAGCGAAATCGACCAGCAGATGATCGAGGAGTTCAAAGTCAAACGAATGAAGTCAATCACTCGCTATGGTAGGACGCGACGACCGGCATCGGTGAACCGGGAACTTGCGATCCTATCTGGCATATTCAGGATGGCTGTTGACTACGAAGAAATAAATCAGAATCCGTGCAGAAAAGTAGACTCGTTGCCGGAAAACAACCAGCGAACGCGGCACTTGTCTTTCGTCGAGGAAGATCGATTGTTTGCGGCGCTAACAGGAGATCGGGAGTACCTTAGAGCTCTCGTCACCGTGGCAATCTATTTCAGGGCCACGGCGCGGGGAGTTGCTAAGGCTTCGCTGGTCGAACGTGGATTTTGATCTCAATGCCATCAATTTCACGGAAACAAAAACCAACAAGGACCGTTCCGTACCAATGGAGCCGATTGTGCGGGAAGCGCTATCGGAACTGCGCGACCGGGCCGGAGATGCGGAATACGTCTTCACTAATTCGGATACTGGGACACGGTATACCGACGTTAAGAAATCCTTCTCAGCAGGATGCCGAGAAGCGAGTATCACCGATTTCAGATTCCATGACTTGCGCCATACGTTCGGTACTCGGCTAGCCGATGCCGGCGTTGATGTGGTGAAGATCAAGGAGTTGATGGGGCACGCGTCGATTGTGACAACCATGCGTTACATTCACGCCACCGATCAAGGGAAGCGTGGCGCGATCACTGTTTTGTCGGAGTATCGACAGCAGCATTGTCGCAAGATTGTCACAAACGAAAAGCGGCAGATCCTGCAACCCGCCGCAATCGTTGATGTAGTTGGTGCACCCGGCATGATTCGAACATGCGACCCCCTGATTCGTAGTCAGGTACTCTATCCAACTGAGCTACGGGTGCCCTTTTTGGTAAATAGTAAATGGTAAATCGTGAATAGTAAAACGCGGGGTTGGAGCGTCTACGGTTGTTGTGTTTCCCCCATCTGCATAGTGGCTAAACTAGTACCATAGACTAACGTGAAGTTCTGCGGGAATGTCCCCCTGACAAGAAGGACCATCGCCATTTAACGTCTCGACGAGCAAAAACCCGTTTTCGATGCGCACTTTGGCATATGCGTTACATCCGGTTCGCAGACTTTCACTGCCAGGATCTTCCGGTCCCAAGTTTCGCGCTGAATCGTAAAAGTAGTCCCAAGTTCCGATCGCAGGCTCTTCCGGCGCACCACTGTCTGCATCAAAGACTCTGCTCAAGCTGTAAACTACGTGAACCGGCCGATTAGCCACCAGCGGTACCTGTCTGGTCTCACCAATCAAAAGGCTGAATTCGAGCTCTTGGTGATGGTTACCCAGATTACCTCCAATGCCGAGGGGCTGCTCTGCATTGACATTATACCCGCCCATGCTTATCAACGTCCCTATCGTCAGACCTATTAGCGCCGCAAGCGTAGTAAGCGAAAGCGCATTCTTCATTTGAGAACTCCTCCTATCTAATCAGTCGATTGCCCCCAGCGCTCTGTCCTACCTGATTTCACCGCGCGTAATAGCCCGGCTTGGTGCGAGCAATCAGTGAGGGCTGGCCGACTTCAACACGTATCTCGTGCCACTTGCCATCGCGCGTGCGGCCGTTCTGAGGTTGATATCCAAGTGTGTAGAGCGACCGCAAGTCTGCGGCCACCTCCACATACAAACGCGCCATCTGATCGAGCCTCTGGATCTCGTTGAGCCGCCCGCCGGTGCGATCAGCAAGACTCTGCAGGCGTGTTCGCGCAGCGGTGTAGATTCCTGTGATCACGGGATCAGGTAAAGGCAAACGCTTCGCGTCACCCGACGGCAGGGCCAACGGATAGATGGTGACACCCTGCTTGTCAGCTTCAGTGAGAACCTGATTAAGCGCGCTGTTCTTACCGGGATCGATGGCTGCTATAGCTTCTGCATCGGTTTGTGCTTTCGAGGCCAAAGCGCGATCAGCATTGCGCATGTGGGTATCGAGTCCATCAGTTAACGCTACGATTGCCTTGCGTCGCCTTCGTTCCTTTCCGTCTTCCTTAGCCAACTCAGTTAAAGCGAGTTTCAGCGCTTCGTAAAAATGTGTTTCGCCTGCGCCTTCGGCAACTTCGATCGCGTAAGCCGTGTCTTTGCGCTTTGTCGAAAAGCCCGACAGTCTTTTTACCTTGGCATTGAATTGAATGACCGCCACGCGATCCTCCGGCGCCAGCGCGTCAAGAAAACGCCAGGCAGCCTGCTTCAACTGCGGACGAAAATTAAGCGTGGAACCGGACATGTCCAGGAGCAACACCAAACTAAATGGCGCGCTGGTCGGTTCGAAATAACTAATGGGTTGTTTGACGCCGTCTTCGTAAACAGTGAAGTCGTTTCGCGATAGGGAAGTGACCGCCTGGCCGCGCGGGTCGACGACGCCAATGTTCAACTGCACCAGTGCTGTGTCAGTTCGAATAGTTTCATCCGGCTCCTGTGCAGCCGCGGGCAGAGGACTGGAAATCAGGAGTAGAAGCAACAGACAGGACACGGCGCCGCGAACGGGTCTAACAATGGCGGTCCTGGAAAAATATGAGTTCATCATTTTGGAAACGAATCTTGAAAAGTAGTTGAGTATCCCGGCAAGCAAGACTTTTTGCAATTCGGCGGTACAGGCCTTCTGGGGAATCTGCTGGCCATTTTCGGACGCAGTCGGCATGCTTTGCGTTGCTTCGGGTCAAAAGAAGAGTTACTTGGCAACCACAAAAAACACCGGTTCCTGGTGGGTGGCCTCGTTTTGACATCCTGGCCGTCGCGGAGCGATCTCATTCGCACCGTGGCTTTAGCCCGGTGACGGGAGCGCGGCCGAAAGGGGCAACCGTTTCCTAACGGTTTTGTTTGGCTGACGAGAAACCGTTGGAAACGGTTCAAGGTTTCACTCGACGATGTTACTCAACGGGCTGAAGCCAAAGTGCTAATGAGATCGCTCCGCGACTTTTCTCAGTGCGGAGGTTTGCTACGTCACTAAGAACTAAGACTTAACCTAGCCACTACTTTTCCGAGTTTCTCACGATGTACAAGCCAAACTTCTGCGCGGAGTGTGGCACCAAGCTGCTACGTCTTCGTTGGCACTTTTGGACTAGTCGCAAATTCTGCAACGAGTGCGCGCCCCGTCTCAGAAGAGAGCGTTTTGGTCCGTGGTTGCTGGCCGGCGTCACACTTATCGGCGCTGGGTACGTTGCTGGACGGGCCGGGCGTGCCACGCCGCCACCGCTCACGATTATTCGCAGAGCCGATTCACCACTTACGAGTCCGGAAGATCCGAGGCCGCCGAAACAAACAACGACGTCAGACTCAAGTCAAGTTAATACACCGCCAGCGGTTGAAGAAGAGATTTATCTTTGCGGTGCACGAACAAAGAAGGGCACCCCCTGCTCGCGGCGCGTTCATGGGCCAGTACGCTGCTGGCAGCACAAAGGCGCGCGGGCGATGCTCCCCCGGGAGAAGCTGATTCTTAAGGACTTAGTTCCTTGAACACCACGCCCTGATCGTCAAATGTGTGCCTATGTCATGCAAACCCTCTCGCATCTCATAAAAACTTCGCTAGGGTTCCTCGCGTTTTCAACCTCTATCAACGTAGAGCCCTCAGGCTGAATAGCACTGAAGGTTGTAAATCGATTCCGCTTTTTCGTCGTTACCGTGAGAACCGTGAGCCAGCCAAACCATCGCCTATAAAACTCATGGCTTTCGTTGATTGAAACCTATGGGAGACTTTCTTTTTACAACCAAGAATTTGTGTGACAGGTTGTGTTGCCACTGATGAGCTCGCTATCTTTTAGTAAGCAACTTAGTCGTGGTCCAAAGCAGAAGGCCCTCAAAAGTATTGTGAACACATTGCAGCTGGATGCATCCAAGATGACCGGATCATCTTACAACCTTACTTGATCGAAACCCATCAGAGTCGCTTGCACGGCACTTTTGTTGGGTTGTAGCAAGCTCCGACCTTTCTTCAACCTCACGTAACCAAAAGAAAACTGACTTCACGCGTAATAGTTTCAAACGTACCTCGCGAAGGTCTACGTCTACTCAGCGATTCGCAACGGTTTACAAAGAAATCCCTCGTGATGGCGGTGACCGGCTTCACGCTTCCGTCGTTTGAAGGAATACTCGTTGACTAATTTACTGCAATGCTTTTCTCACGATCATGGAGATCTAAAATGCTCACTCTCTTGTCTGCACTCTCAACGTTATTTATTCGCAAATCAACTAAGATTAGTGTAAGACCTCCTTCTTTTCAGAAGGTTAGGTGCTTCTCGGCGGCCGTGTTGGTCATTAATCTACTGGTAGCTTCTCTACAACCCGTTGTCGCTAGTTCTCTGCGTGGCACACCACCGGGAGTTTTCAGTGGCATTTCGAGTGACGCGTCGCAGGGTTGGGCCAATGTACATACTATGCTTGGCCTTGCCGCACCGCAGGACAATGGCATGCCGGATCACCCGCCCGTCCCCCAACCGCAAGAGATCAAATTACCGCCGACAAAGGCGGAAAAAGAAGCAAAAGTGTCGACCATTCAGCTCAACCTGAATAGTGAGAACTGGATCCCCTCGAAGCAGCGATTTGTTGCTGGCGCAATCCCGCTCGATAAGGACGGCAATGCCATTCACGGCCTAGCCGCCGAATGGACCACTAGTGATCGAATGGTGGTATTCATCACGAAAAACGGCATGGCGCTCGCCGGCAAACCTGGTAGCGCACGTCTCACCGCCCAGGCGGGTAACAAAACCGAGTCGATTACTGTGAATGTTTTTGACGATGGTCGCGGACCCACGAGATCGTCCCAGGCATCCGTCGATCGCAAGCCACTGTCCACTGATAAAATGGTCGCTCGCGCGCAAAGGCGAAGTGTATTGTTACATCACGCACGTCTCGCCCCGATGCCCGCGGGGACGGATGATCGACTACCCGACGCCGAAACAAGTAGCCTTTATGAACCGAAAAATGATGTGGGCAAGCCCGAAGGCCGTACCGAAGCGTCAGCTCAAACAGTCGCTTCAGCCAACTCCGCTATCGAGACGCCTGGTAGTGCCAATTACACTTTCGGGGTGCCTCTGGTAGGTATTCCGGGACGGCAGCTTAGTGCCTCATTGGGCCTAACGTACAACAGTCGTGTTTGGCATAAGGCCGTGGTGGGTTCAACGACAAAGATGTACTTCGACGTTGATGCGGGCTGGCCTGCGCCCGGTTTCCGTTTGGGTTATGGACAGATTGAGCATCAGGGCACTGCGGGTTTTACTTTGACTGAGCCGGATGGAACTCGCCGGAAGATGGTCACCATCGGTACCTCTCTCTACCGAACTACCGACGGATCATTGATCACTTATTCTGGGTCGGAGTATGGCGGCAGTGTTACGTATCCGGATGGTACCAAAGTCTGGTATGGCTCAACCAACGGTCCGCGTAATTACCCAGGCATGATTGAGGACCGGCACGGGAATATTATGTACATCAACTACGTCAACAACGTAGGGCCCAGGATCTCGAACGTTCAGGACACCCTCCACCGCTTCATTCAGTTTCATTACGCGGGAAATGATCTCGTGGCGATCACCGCGCCGGCGTACAACGGCGCTACTCCCGACCGGCAAGTAGCGAGGTTTTACTATGAGGATTTGACCCTCGTCCCTTCCAGCTTGTTTGCCTGGCCCATACAAGTTACAGCGCCGTCAACCACAAGGGTACTTAGATACGTCTATCTACCTGGGACGCAAAACGGTTATCGATACGACTATTCAGCTTATGGAATGATCTACAAGACCTCGCAATTGCGGGCCATGAGCGTGAGCACTACAGCATTAACGGCAATGGGATCTGTCACTGCTGATGGCGATGTGGCGGCAACCAGTGAATACAATTATCCAGTAGGCGCAGTCACCCTCTCAGACGCGCCAAAATACACAGCGCGCACAGACGACTGGGCAGGTCGGACAACCGGCTCCGCACCGAGCTGGAGTTTTGCAGTTGACGATTCAACCGGCACCTCCACTGTTACCGCTCCCGACTCAACCGTCACCGAGTCGCTGTCAGACCCGACCACGGGACAGGTGCAAAGCGTCAGCAAAAAGTACGGGGGATCTGTACTTGCGAAGACTGCATTCACATGGCAGACGAGCACCGCCGGTCCGCGACTGGAGAAGATTGAAACAACGAATGAAGCCGGACAGGCTCGCGCTACCTCATTTACCTATGATACAGCCACAATCTTTAACAACGTCACAGTCGTCAGCGAAAGAGACTTTGCTGCGGCAGGGACGCTCGGCACCGAGCTGAGGCGTATCGAGATTAGTTACGAGAATAGCACCAACTACACGAATCGAGGGCTGATCCATCTCCCCAAGATCGTCAAGGTATTTGGCGGCGGTTCATCGACGCCGTCTTCACACGTGGCTTACACGTATGACGGTGGGACATTAACGGATCGTCCAGGAATTGAGATGTATGATCAGAGCCACAATCCTTATGCGCCGCCTGAATACTTTTGTGATTGGGTCTGGAATGGCCACTATGAAGAGTATGTCTGCAACTGGATCCCAACCTATAACCCCTCAAGTGCATACCGTGGAAATGTCACCAGCGGCACTGCTTACGCCAACGCCGCCGCAGGCACAGCTCCCACGACCAACACGATGACTTACGACATAGCCGGCAATGTCGTGGAGCAGACTGTGAATTGCTGTCGCCGTAAGACGTTCAGCTATTCGGGTGATTATGACTTTGCTTATGTGACGTCGACGACCAGTGGTGAATACGGCCAACTTTCAAGCAGCGCCACTTATGACGCTAACACCGGAGTAACGCGAACCACGATAAACGAAAATAATAGAACGACGACGATTCATTACGACCCTGCTTCGTTGCGGACGTCGCAAGTAATTCAACCTCAAGGCAGCACGACCTTCGCCTACAATGATGGGTTGGTCCAGGCGCCCGATTCGGCCCATCGCTACAGTTATGTGGTAACTACGACGCAACGCGATGCTGGCAATTCAATCGAGAGTCGGCAATATCGGGATGGCCGCGGCGCAGTGGCGCGTGCGTTCGGCAGCTACACCGCCACGCAAGGGTGGGTTACTCAGGACGTGGAGTACGACAACTCCGGAAGAGTTTTCAGAAGTAGCCAACCTTACTATTCCACCGGTGCCTCGAGCGCTATAAACCCTTCCGGGCTCTGGACCACCAACACATTTGATCGCCTCGACCGGGTCACCTCGGTTAGTTGGCCCTCAGGCGATTCAGGCAGTACTACCAGCTCGGGATCGATCGCTTACGCGGGCACAGTTACCACCAGCACCGATGCCGCCTTGCGGCAAAAGCGCCAGATTACCGATGCTCTCGGCCGGCTTATCTACCTCGATGAACCGGACATGTCCGGAAATTTGGGTACGACAGGCGCGCCTACGCAACGAACTGCATACGAATACGACCCGCTTAATAACCTGACCAAAATCACTCAGGGCAGTCAGGTGCGGCAATTCAAGTATGATTCCCTCTCTCACTTAACCCACGAGAGACAAGTCGAAGCCAATGCCACGCTTAACGACTCCGGCAGCAGCGGCAGCAGTTGGACCGGGGTGTTCGTGTACAACTCCTTCGGTTTGCTGACAGACGCCTACGATGCCCGAGGCGCCCGGACGCAAATGACCTATGACACATTGGATCGTCTGAAGACAGTGGGGTATTCAAGCGAGGCATTGCAGACACCTAGCACGACTTACACCTATGGCGATGAGGTCACCCCTGCCCCCCCTGCAGACAGCAAAGGACGGGTTTATAAAATAGAAACCGGCTCGGTGGGCTCGACGCCCACGACGGCCCAGGAGTTTGATTACGACCTGATGGGACGAGTGATCACTCAAAGACAGAAGATTGGGGGCACCACGTATACCCTGGGCTATGGCTACAATTATCTGGGCCAAGTCACTAGCAGCACAAATCCGTCCGGACGAGTCATTACCTATGGCCTCGACGCCGCGGCGCGTTTGGCCAGCATCAGCGATAGTGCGAGTCGCATTTCGGCTTCAGGGCTGACCTATGAAGCTCACGGCGGGTTGTCGTCGGAAAACTGGGGCAACGGAGCGGTGCAAAGCGTTTCTTACAATCGCAGCTTGCAACCGAAGACGCTGACACTAAACCGTTCAGGGGAGCTGCAACGGTTTGAATACAAGTATGGTGTCACAGACATCAACACAGGCACGGTTGACGAAGGCAAGAATGCGGGTCAGGTTGGGCGCATCGAGGGTTTCATCAACGGTACGAAGCAATGGCAGCAGCGCTTTAATTATGACTCGGTCGATCGTCTGACGAAGGCGAAAGAGGTTCGAGGAGACAACAGCCAGCAGGCGTGGCAGGTAGCATACACGCATGATCGCTGGGGTAATCGTTTCCAATCAGGCGCCGATAACTCAGGTGTTGGTTTTGAGTCGGTAGTCGGCGCAGATATTAATACCGCCAACAACCGTTTCAACTCAGCGGCACTTAATGAAGTCGTCTACGATAACGCGGGGCAGATCACGGAAGACAACAAGTTTCGTGGGATGAAGTATAGCTACGACGCCAACGGGCGCATGCGCGAAGCATGGCGATACGAAGGCGGGGGCTACACGACGGCCACGTTTGATGGCGAAGGCCAGCGGGTACAGACGACTGTTGCCGGAGTGACGCGCAACTTTGTCTTTAACCTGTCGGGGCAGGTGGTGGCGGAATATCGGCAAGGCATACTGGATCGGGAATACGTTTACCAGGGCGCCACGCTGATGGCCTCAGATGAACAACCGCGAACTTGCACGATGACGACGGACCAGTATGTGCGCAACTTCTACACCGGCGCGCTGGGTCGGCAACCCAACACCACGGAATTGCAGCAATGGACGGGAGCCATCGATCAGGCGCTGGCCCAAGGATATGGAGCAGTGCTGGCACAGGTTCGGAGTCTTGGAACTACGCTTTTCACTTCCACGGAATACGTCAACCGGAATCGCACGAACAGTGAGTTTGTCATCGACTTGTATTGGGGCTATCTGCATCGAACGTACGACCAGGGCGGTTATGACAACTGGATGGCGACGCTTAATGGCGGCGCCACGCGCGAGCAGGTGAGAGGGGGATTCGCCTTCAGCACCGAGCTTGAGAACAATGCCGCGGGTGTTTGCACGACAACGGGCGGCACCGCCGCAGTGAGATATGTGTTCATGGACCACCAGGGCTCAGCGAGGGCGATCATGGACGCAAGCGGCAGCGTGGTAGCGCGGCACGACTATCTGCCGTTCGGCGCAGAACTGTGGTCAGGCCTTGGCATGCGAACGACGGGTCAGCAATTCGGCGTCATGGACCAGAACCGCATGCGGTATGCTTCGACTGTCAAAGATGAAGCCACCGGAATGGATCACACTGGATGGCGCAAGTATGAGAACGCGTCTGGAAGATGGACCACCCCCGATCCACTCGGTGGCACCACCGGAGATCCGCAGAGCTTCAATCGTTATACGTATGTGGTCAATGACCCGGTAAATAGCATCGATCCAAACGGGTTGATGCCATGCGCTCCCGGCACCATTAGCGCTGAATGCGACTCAAGCGGCTTTGGTGGCTGGGGTGGCGGTTATGCTGGAGGGAATGGTTGGGGTAGTGACCCACGGCCGGGTATGAGAGGAATACAGCAGTCCGCAAGCCTGCACAACGTGCGAGTAAGCATAGCGCTTTTCTTTAAATGGTTGCCGGCAGGTGCGATGTACATTGGAGGAGTCACTTGGGCGGTCTCGGACAACAGCGCGGGTGATATCCTCCGATCCCGCCTATTTTCGTTCCGGCTTGGACTATTCAACGAAAGTTACGGCTCCAGTGGCAACCTGTTGATAAGCCAGAGCGACGGACGTCGCCACGATGTAACCGGAAATGAGGTGGATTGCACGGGATGTGGTGGCGTTGAAACAGATTGGAATGCTCAGCTAGCGATTGGTGGCGTCTTGAACGGCCTGCGAGGATTGATATCCGCGGGTTTGGGAGCATTTTCCAGACAATCGGCCGGTAGCGTAATTAAAGGAGCAATTCCCGACGTTGTTCCAGCGAATCTGGCCGAACAACTTGCACTCCAGGAAGCCCGTAGCGGCGCGGGGCGAGCGATCATGTCGGGGCTGGGTGACGCTCCACGTTTGGCAGCGGTATATGGTCGCGGCGAGTGGGTGAAGATGCAACATGTTCACCGTGCATTAAATGGGTCGAAAATGGTGATACATTGGTTTCGCAACGTAACTACAGGCAAAAACGTTGAGTATAAGTTTATACCTTGAGGGAAAACGCAGATGATAGTTAGGTGTACGGCTAATTCAGGTCTGGCTCTTCCAGCTAATTACCTTGACCCACGTGTCGGTTACACGTCAGAGATGGAGTTTCCTCTAACAATAGCCAGGAAATATGTGGTCATTGCTATTGCCTTGCGTCAGAATCAGGTGTGGTACTACATTTCGGATGATGACGACCTTTACTACCCGACTGCTACTCCGGCTCCGCTGTTCGAAGTGAGCGACCGTAGATTGTCCAAATACTGGCGCTATGCTTTTACACCTGAACATGAAGATCATCTCGCCTTATTCGCATTTCAAGAATGGGTTGTGGACGACTACTTCTATGACCGTCTCACAGATGGTAAGGAGCCCGAGGTTTCGATCTACCAAAAACTGAAGACGATGATGACTTCTGAGGCTCAGATTGCATGACTTTTTTTGCGTGGGGCTAGCGAGGCATCTGTCTTTAGTAGCGAGCCGATATTCCAAGAAGAGCTAGAAACTGAGGCCGCCATAAATGGCGGCTTTGGTTTTTACATTAGCTAGTCGCTGTGTAATTACAGTTAAAACTTTGATATTGAATTTCTAAGGGGCGGGGTTGAAGGATTACAGAAGGTAGCGAATTAGCGGCTGTTATTTTTCGACTCTGAGCACTTACTTGGACATCACCTGAAAGACCAAACAAAAGGGGGCGGATAAAAAGTCTTGGAGCTCTGGACTGATAGGACAACCGTTGAGGCCTATGGTTCCGTTATGCGCCAAGCCGCGCGCGACGCTTTGAGTCTCGCCGGCTTCGGAGGCAGAGAAGTGGTGAGAGAGACTCCTGGCACACTACGGCTTGCTCCACTCTCAAGCAAAAACTCTGGTTTCCTTATTCCTCATTCACCGGAGAATTGTGTGACAGCTTGTGTGCCAACCTAACCACTGCCTATGAAACTCATAGGCTCCTAATAAACCTAAACCTCACCAACACGGGGTGAAACTAACGAGTAATACTAGATTCGGGTATCAGCTTGACTGGCAACACAAGGGCGCGCGGGCGATGCTCCCCCGGGAGAAGCTGATTCTTAAGGACTTAGTTCCTTGAACACCACGCTCGGATCGTCAAATGTGTGCCGAGGCATGCAAAAACTCTCTGGGATTGAACTGTAGAAAGACCAAAGTTTCTGTTGACAAGTCCCGACGACTGGACTAACGTGCGCGCGTAATTTGCAGCTCACGGCTGACTTGGGGTTTCTCACGGCCTCCCGTCAAACACTTTCCTCAAGCCAACCACTCGTCAATCGAATAATTCTTGTCTTCGTCAAAACTCGCTCCAGGTAAGGCAATCGCACCAGCGACTCATGAAGGCAAATTGGGACTAACTGCCTAAGCCTACGCGAAAAACAAGCGCAGGCGAATCCACAGATTAGCTCCGTCTCCGATTGAAACACCTCAGAAAGGCCATAAGATATGACTTACCTTACTCAACGGATTTTGCAAAATCGGATACTGCGTTCTCACTTCTTTAGCTTTTGCATTGATTAGCCTGGTGCTAATTGCGCTGCAGGCCACACCCGCCCGTGCGCAACAGCCGTGGTCGACGCCTGACGCAACCACCGGCAACATCAATAACACCAACTCAGGCTACGTCGGCATCGGCACGACGAGTCCTCAAAACGCCTTGGACGTTAACGGTTCGCTTATCCTACGTGGCAATAGCACGATGGCGAATCTCAGCTCGGTTGGCCCTGTGTTCAATGCCGGATATTACGCCGCTGGTGGCTATGCCTTCTTTCAGGGATTTAATTACACAACTTTAGTCTACATACCACTCGATATTGACGCATCCAAGGTGATTATTAATTCTAATAGCGGTGGTAACGTCGGCATCGGCACGACCACTCCTGCCGCGAAGCTTCATGTCGTCGGAGACGGCAAAGTTACCGGCAACCTTACAGTCGATGGAACTGGAAACATCACTGCCGCGGGCACGATCACCGGAGGGACCATCAACGCCAAATACCAGGACGTGGCTGAATGGGTTCCCGCAACCAAGGCCCTTCCGGCCGGCACAGTTGTCACACTCGATCCCACCAAGTCAAATCATGTAGAGGCCTCTTCGAAAGCTTATGACACGCGCGTCGCGGGCGTTATCTCGGAGCAACCTGGCATCACCCTGGGCGAACGCGGCGACAACAAAGTGTTGGTGGCCACGACCGGAAGAGTCAGGCTCAAGGTAGATGCTTCTAATGGTCCAATCGAGGTCGGTGACTTACTGGTCACCAGCGATGTTCCCGGACTAGCGATGAAGTCTCAGCCGGTAAACCTTGGCGGCATCCAGCTTCATCGTCCCGGCACACTCGTCGGCAAAGCGCTCGAGCCTCTCACCAAAGGCCGCGGCGAGATTCTGGTGCTGGATTACCGGCGCCGGCCAGATGACGCGACGAGAGGTCTACAACTATCCGCTCTATCCCGGAGATCCCAACGGCACTCCCAGTACCGACCTGACCGATGCGCCTATCTATTCCGCGATGACCGAAAGTTGGACGCGTGACGGGGTCAACACCGATCAGGCGGTCACCAACTATTCATCGCAGCCAAACGCTTCGCCCCGCACGGTGACGATTACACTGCCGAATGGAACAAAGAGCATTCAATATTCCCACAACTCGCCGGGAAGCTTTCTGGATGGATTAGTCTTTCAGGATCAAACGCTCGAGTCCGGCAACAATGTGCTTCAGAGCAGTAGTGTGCAATGGCAACAGGGCGAATATGAATCCCCGCGCCCGACGCGGGTTGAGGCCACCAATGAGCTTTCACAGACAACAGTCACGGAGTTTTCCTATACCAATAATCTCTATAACCAGGTGACGGAAGTAAGGAACTACGACTACAATAATGGCCCACTCTTACGCGCCACCCGCACCCAGTATCAAAACAGCCTAAACTACACTGGCCAACGGACCACTTGGGGATATGTCGGCCGGCATATTTTCAATTTGCCGCTGGTTGTGGAAGTCTTTGCCGGCGACGGCGCCACGCGAGTCTCCAAAACAGAGTATCAATACGACGGCCAGACTCTGACTGACACTCCTGGCGTCGTGATGCACGACGATACCCACAATCCCTATGCGCCGGAGTATGAGGTTTGTGAGTGCAACCAATGGGATCACTGGCAGATTGAATGCTTGCAGTGGAATTGTTATTGGACCAGCAGCTATAGTGCGGCCACAGACTATCGCGGTAATGTCACCCAGGTGACGACCTATGGTGATGCTGTTAACCTTACCGCCCCGGTCACCGAAACGCGGCGCTACGACATCACCGGCAACCTGGTTACCGCGAGCACTTCATGCTGCCAGCAGACCACATTCAATTACACGGTAGATACGCAATACGCCTATCCACTTTCGCAGACGCGCGGCTCCTCAACCGATGCCTTTGCGCAAGTGACGACCAGTGCAACCTACGACTTCAACACCGGGCTTGTGCTTTCGGCGACTGACGCCAACGGCCGTGTATCTTCGACCAGCTATCACGCTCCGACGTTGCGCCCAATAACCAGCATTGCGCCTACTGACGCGCACACAGACTATGCTTATAACGACGCGGCCATGACGGTCGCTACGACGACTTATGCAGGCCCTGGCGCCAGCGCAATTGCGGATCAGAATGTGAAGTTGCTGAACGGCCGCGGACAGGTGCGTCAGGAACAATCGCGTGCCGCGGACAGTGGTTCTAACCAGGTCTGGGATCTGGCGGATGTAATCTATAACAACCTGGGCCAGGTCTCGCAGCAGTCGCGGCCTTATCGCAGCGGACAGACTCCGCAGTTAAGGACTGCTATTTACGATGCACTCGGACGAACTACGCGCGTGACCGCGCCCGACGGCAGCGTTACCGAAACCTACTACAACGAAAAGGATTTCGATACGAGCGACAGCTATGTTCCTCAGCGACCCGCCGTAGCCAGCTCCGCTCCGGGCGAAACGACTTTGGTGCGTGATGCCTGGGGCCGCGAGCGTTGGGGCCGCACCGACGCGCAGGGAAGATTGGTGGAGGTGGTCGAGCCGAATCCTTCCGGTAGCGGCTCTGTGTCCGCAGCAGGGGCGCTGGTTACGACCTACAGTTACAACACACTTGGAAATCTGATTGAGGTTAATCAGGGAGATCCTAATCAGGGAGGGCAGATACGCAAATTCAAATATGACTCACTGGGTCGCTTAACCGCACAGAAGCTGGCCGAAACCAGCGCCACGCTAAACGATGCGGGACAATATGTGGGCTCGGGAACGTGGGGCGATGCGTTCACTTACGACGATCGCTCGAATCTCATCTCACGTACCGATGCGCGCGGCGTGAAGACCGTTTACAACTTCAACAACGATCCGCTCAATCGCCTGCAATCCGTGTCCTGGGACATCAGCGGCTTTGGCGACACTATCAATCCGATTCTGCCCGCGGCCGCCGTCTCCTACCAGTATCGGATCAAGTCATCCGCCACGCAGTTACTTGATATAACCCAGATCAGTGGCGTCACCACCGCAGGCGTCAGCACTGAGAGTTATGGCTATGACGTGGAGGGTCGAGTCAGCAGCAAGACGCTGACGCTGACCAGCCGGCCTTCGCATCCATTCGCAACCGATTACATTTACGACAAACTCGATCGGATTGAAGACGTGCGCCACCCAGCGGAATATGGCAACGGCACACAGCCGCGCAAGCTGGTGCACCACAACTACGACATTGCCAGCCGCTTAACCACGCTGACGGTAGACGGCGCCGTTCAC